>JGI20166J26741_11629141_pt1 | contig 11438 bp, 8 predicted proteins | sample TergutCu122P5_FD_26741 | JGI IMG/M metagenome (IMG submission 26741) | reverse complement strand
GCGTACATATGGTAGAGGAAAATGCAGAAGCTTTAGTAGTTGCTACTAAGGAGATTGGACTAGAAGTAAATGCTGATAAAACTAAGTACATGATTATGTCGAGATCAGAACGCAGGACGAAGTCAGAGTATGAAGATTGATAATAATTCCATTGAAAGAGTGGAAGAGTTCAAATATTTGGGAACAACGTTAACAAATAAAAATTCTGTTCAGGAAGAAATTAAGAGCAGATTGACGGGAGGGAATGCTTGTTATTATTAGGTACAGAATTGTCTTCCAGTTTGCTATCAAAAAAGTTAAAGATCAAGATATATAGAACTATAATATTGCCCGTTGTTCTGTACGGGTGTGAAACTTGGTTGCTGACATTGAGGGAGGAATGTAGGCTGAAGGTGTTTGGGCCTAAGAGGGGCGAGGTAACAAGGGAATGGAGAAAATTACATAATGAAGAGCTTAGTGATCTGTACTCCTTACCGAATATTGTGTGGGTGGTAAAATCAAGAAGAATGAGATGGGCAGGGCATGTGGCACGTATGGGGCAGGGGAGAGGGGTGTACAGGGTTCTGGTGGGGAAACCCGAGGGAAAGAGACCACTGGGGAGACCCAGACGCAGATGGGAGGATAATATTAAGATGGATCATCAGGAAGTGGGGACTGGATGGAGTTGGCTCAGGATAGGGACAGGTGGCGGGTACTTGTATGGTGATGAACCTTCGGGTTCCAAAAATGCGGGGAATTTCTCGACTAGCTGCAGAACCAGTTAGCTTCTCAAGAAGGACTCTGCCCCATGGAGTAAGTAAGTGTTCCCAAAGTACAAAATACAGTTAGACCTGCTAGATGAAGCTATTCTCGTAGAATGCAAATTGCTCAGTCTAATGGTCCCAATGGAGTAGGCACATCCTCACCTTTGTGTGGGCCCAACAGAGTAGGCACATCCTCACCTTTCTGCCTGAGAACGGAAACAGATGCAGTTTCTGACAAACTGTTTACCTTTTTTCGAACAGAGATGCTGGATGAAGTTCAAAAGCTCACTAGTCCTAAATGCAATATATCATCTTCAGAACCCTGCAGAACTGGAGGCTTCTTTTGGCCACTAAAATGTAGAACTCTCAGTGTGAAACATGTCTTATTTTACCTTTGCCAGTAAAAAAGCCCACAGAAAAAAACTGCTCTGGAGTGTATCTTTGTCCTACATGCATAATAATGAATGAGAGTAGAGAATAGTCATATTGTACATTCAGGAAGTGTCCGTTTGTCCATTTTGTGTCCCAATACTGGTGACAAAATATGTTTCTCTCCTTAACTAACAGTTTCTGAGTGGGGGGGGATGAAACATACACAGTGGGATGCTGTCAGTAATATATGTCGCTTCAGTCTGTCATAATGCAGCATTCTCCATTACTGAATTATGCCTTCTTGTCTCTCCTTGCAATGAAAAAAGAATTTTAAGTTTTTATACTGACTTAATTGAAGTGTACGTGACTAAAATTATTGGTAAGTTACTTCCAGTCTGTCATATTCAGTGATCCTTCTGGGCATTTAATGTAGTATAATTCTGGATAATAGATGTTTAAACCTTGCGTGTGTATTATTGCAGGTACTGTGACAGTCGGAGGAAAGTTTTACTGGAACATGTCCATGAAGGTTATGAAAAGGACTGGTGGGAGTATACGGAATAAATGTGACTGAACGGGTATGTGGAACGCTTACATTTGTTATTAGCTACGGTAAAGAATTTACTGCTTGCAAGTGTGCGTCCGAATAGCAGTCAGCAGAATTATATAGTTCTCTCAGGTTCAAAGGGTTGGTGATGTACACTGCTGGATATTAGGTCTCTTCCCAGTACTTGATAACAACTGATCCAGACAGCAGCATCAAACCTGAACACGAATCTAAACAAGGCACCACGTGAGCTCCATACATGGCGTTCAGTTCCATATACAGAATTAATTGTAAAAAGAAAAGAACAGGTTTAGCGAACACTGGCTTAACACAAGGACTTACTACTGTGAAGTGACACAGTCTCACTGGATGTCAATTTTCATCGTGGATATTCTTTATTCATTCAGACATACCATATACTTTTTCTTAGACGGTATTAAAATGTACATAAATCCTATGTTTACAGTGAATTAATAAGTTTTGCTTAATTGGCACCACTAATATTTTCTCTTCAGACGTTTGTTATATTTTTGTTTTGTGTGTGTGGTCAGACTGAATCCTACCAGGCCTTGCCTTGATGAGTGTTATGCAATCTCAACAGCCATTTGGTTGTAGACAGAAACAAGAACACTTACTGCTGTAGTAAGGTGTTTAAAGAGCTTTCAGTTTGCACCTTACTTGCAGACATGTGGCTGCTACAGTTGGAGGTGGTTTATTTGCAGTTGCAAGTGATTCAAGACTCGAATGTACTGTTTAACGGAGCTGGAGTCCGTTTCTGTTGAGACAGTACTGTTATATACCCCAACATAGAATGTGATACTGCAGTTATTCCAAGTGTTTGTTACAAACTATTTATTTAATTTTGAAAGTATGGTATGTTTTCTGATTGACAAGCATGTCATACAGATACATCTGCACACTTTCTATTGAATTATTTAGTTACATTTGAAGTAATATTTATTTGCAGAATTGAACGACTGTCAGTCTGCCAACAAATTTCAATAGTTTAGAATTATTACTTCAAATACTGTCAGACTTCATGAAAGAATAAGCAGTCTTAAATGAGTTCAACAGTAGATCAGGTGCAAAGCATCTGATCATATAGTGAAAGTTGCATTTTAAAATAGTGTACGTAAGACTTTGTTTTTAAACATGAATTGTGAATGTAACTTTAACGCAGTCAAGAATATTCTGAATTTTATGCAAAACCATGAAGAGACAAATTATGTACTGAGGTGGACACCTATTTTAGTTACACACCACTTCATTTATGATGGCGCAACTTTTGCTCAAGATGTCCTTTTTTCTAAAAAAAAATATACTTTTTTCATACAGTGAACCCAAAAGAGTTGGCATGTGGTAACCACATACAAGGGTACATCCAACACTGGCAGTTTAAAACTATTATCTGTTTTGGTACATTGTTATTCTTAACTTTATATGGCAATATTAAATAATTTTGCCCTTCATGATGGATACCTACAAATGCCTAAAATGTAGTACATGCTGTTATGTATAACTTTTTGGAACTGAGTTTCATGATTGTATAACTCTTTTTGTAAGTTATTTGTACTTCACTCAATGTTTATATGGCTTCTTGCTTTTTTGATCAGTTTCTTAATCCATGTTTTCTGAAAAACAACAAATCCATAGGACTATTCACTCTACATATATGGGATTGAAGCAATACAAAAATTACCCATACTCTGGTTTTCAGTTCTGAAACATGTGCTGTCTAGCTGTCCTTGAGTAACGTATTTCATGGCAGTCTACATTAGAGCCTTGAGCAAGTATGGAAAGACAAAGAAGTGATATTGTAAATTTGTAAAATTATTAATTAATTATAAACTGTCATTCAGCTTGTGTTTTTCAATTAATTTCTCCTTCCACATGATGACTGAATACCATTAAGTACTTCATAACTTCACTAGGTGAGATGTCAGATTCTGCTTGCAGTTTGTCTACGGTACATTTGGCTCCAAGCAGCATTTATATGACCTTTAGCCATAAATATAAGTACAATATTGAAATACAGTACAAAGTACTCCAATATTAAAGCACTGAACTTTAATGTGTTAGCATTGGACACACGCACACACCTAGGCATGTAATCACTGTTCATACAACCAGTCCACCAAGATGCCAAGCTTACACACACACACACAAAAGACTAACATTTTAAAAATTCTGACATTAACATGTAATTTAGATGAAGGCAGTTATAAGCAATTATTGGTTCTAGTAGGAACCCATGAAATTGAGTGATGAAAGCTAATAGTACATGGGGCATGGGATATATCTGTCAAATTATTGGCAGGATGTCAGGACATCTGGTGCTATACAAGAATTTTCTATGGTATTTGTGTAGCACAGTTCAGTAATAGTAATGTGAACACTGTCAAAGCCTTTTAGAAGTTTTAAGGTTTTATGTTAATGACTACAGAAATGTCTATTGGAATGGGAGGTCAGTTACTGGGGCAGCTAGTTTTGATGTCTTTTGCAACATATGGCAGAAGAGACAAACTTGTCAGGTTTGGTGGGGGGGTTGTTACTCCACATTTTACCTAGCATTAGAAAATTGGCAGGGTAAGTGCCTTTCTTGATGCCCTTCAAGCTGATGGTAGTTCTATATAAACCAAAACACAGTTTATGAGAGTGGAGTTCATAATCAGTTATCTTCCATTTCATTGATAATTCCACTTTAAATGAATATCAAGGTTATATTGGACTTACCAAAAGTTACCCACTTCTTCACCACCTAAGTAAACTTCCAGACTGTACCTACCAAGCCAGGATATTACTGCACATGAGTCCTTGACTCTGGAGAGGTACCCTGTCTTTCATGCATTATTTTTATCTGAGAGTTGCCAACTTTGAAATGTATCCTTGAGTTCTGTGAACCCCGTACAGAATGTCTGATATTTCATGATTTATACAGATTGTGGCAAGGCACACAAATTGGGCCAGCAAGTTGGTGAACTGACATGAATAAAACAGCAACATGCGTTGGATCATGCTCACACCTTCACATTTGACATTTGCATAATTCTCCAAAGCAAGCACATTTCCTGAAACCAAAGGTAACAGACTGGTCACGCCAAGCATACCAACACCAAATGTTCCTCCATTGTGTGGGAGAAAGTGGGGAAAACATTTAGATCAATGTTCAGGTGACATAGGGAATCAGAGGCTTGTGTGTCAATGAACATAGGTGAGGAAATTGGTTTCTTACTATGTGACTGACTACACATCCATGTGTTGGAAAGGGTCAACTTCTGCAACTTTACCAGTTGGAATGAGACTTCCAAATGGTATGTATTTGAGATGCTACTCAGTGTTAGAGTTCATAATTCCATGGTATACTAGTCCATATACCAGTGAACAGAACTGATCCCCAAACATTCAGGCTTGACTTCATCAAAGGACTTTCTGCTGAATCACATCCTAGAAGACTGGACATTACTTCCTGGAAATGATCCCTGCCACAAGAAAGAACTCTACATCTCTGATATGGTGGGCAGTGTATTGAAGACAATGAACTAGTCGACTGGTTCAGTGATTATGAAGCTGGTTTGTGTTTGGATCAGTGCTTCGAGAGTTACATCACAAATGTCCAGTTCTTCCTGGTGTACAACAAACAAGTTAAGACAAGTCTAATCTGAAACTGTGGCAAAGAAATCTTTCATTTTCCCTGTACAGCTTAAAAGTTAAACCAAGTTACAAACTCACCTATAAAACAATGTTTAAAAATGGTCCCATATGAGACATATATGCCCTTACCAAACCTTTGACATTTCAATTTATAATGGAAGATGCCTCCAAATGCCATGTCTTGTTCATTTATCTAAGTTTTCAGAGAATGTACACATTGCTAACAGCAGAAGCACCTTTAACCATTCATGTAACTACATGAAGCAAACTTCTTAATACACTCACAACTGTGAAGCTAGTCATGTAATCTGTAGCTTTTTCATACAATCCAGAGGTTCATTATCGTATTCATGTAACTGACTGATGCCTCTTTTGACCCAGCTCAATCCAGTCCACATTTTACTTCCTCAAAAGCCCCTTAAATATCACTGTCCTACAATAGATAAAAGAGAAAATAAATGTTGAGACAAAGGACTGTCACAACTGAATGGCAGCAAGAATTCCCTGCCCTTTAACACCATGAATGTCATTTCTGACATCTTGTCTTTTGTAGGGAGTAAGTAAAAGTATATGTTGTATAGTTCATCCCTCTTAACTTCCAAACCAAATGACCAGGTTTCAAAATACTAAACATAAATACTATGCTAGTGGAGTTCACATCAATCATGTACTTTTGTCTCTACCTGGCAATCAGGTGGCAAATGCAAGAACTAAGGATGTGGCAGTACCTGTGGATGTAGACTGACCATCATCCATCACACGTTAAGTTCTAGAGGTCTACCTGAAACTGGTATTATGTTACTCTGCATAAAATGTGTATTAGGTTCATGCACTTCTTCTCAATGTGTGGTAAAATAATGAGGCAACATCCCCCATCTGTTGAGGAAAAATTGACTGTATCAGTACCCTTTTCAACTGCATGCACAATGTTGAAGAATGCACCCCTTTATTTTTGACACCAGTCTGTCCCTCTGTGTGACAAGTCTGCTAGAATACCACTCATTGGATTTCATAAATTACATTGGAAATATTTTACACAAATCTCTGTAAACGTTCCAATTTTCATTTCAAAAATTGGAATGCTGGCAGCTGCATTTTTCTTTCCAAGTTTGCTGAACTCATCATCTGATTTCATGAAATTCTTCTACAAAAATTTAAATGTAATATGGTATCACAAAGAAACTGAAAAAGCATATGTGGCCAGACATTACCCACTGCACTCATTCTCCCTGCATGTTTTTAGCTGAGCATTAATATCCCACACTCCACAAAAAACCCACTGCAGACCACACTCACAGTAGCATTAAAACACAAATGGCACTTAATACAAATCAATGAAGTAAGTAATAAAAGTGAAACTACTATTACAGTTATAGTTACTTTCAGAATACATTACATTACAAAACTTCTTGTTAACACTGACCAAGGCAGTTGACTGGGAACCATGATGGTTTTGTATTTGGGATTTAGATGGTTTCCATCAGTGTGTCCAGAGAAATGCCAGAGTGGTTCACATCTTGCTTGCCAAAGTGCTAATTCCTTTTCAAACATCATGGATAATCATCTGTTTTATCACCAACTTTCAGCAAGGGCATATGTACATGGGAGGTCCCAGAAAACTTCCATCCTTCAGGATGGAAGTTCCTGGTGTCAGAGACAGTTCATGCACATACCATGTACTGTACTTACACAAGTAAATATTTCATGAGTTATCCATCTTGTTAGTAGTCAAGAGTACAACTTTTGCCACTGCAGATGGGGTGTCTACTTTTCACACCAGGTCAAAGAATAAGTTAACTGCTGGATACTATGCACAGAAGCTACATAAGACAGCGTGTCACAAACAAATGCATTTGAATCTTTTATTCTATTACTAGAATTTATACAATATGGGCTTACATTTGTTTTTATGTTATTCTAAACTTCCACAATACTAATGTGTGCATGCACATACACGCGCGCACACACACATACACACACACACACACATATATGTATAATTTATATCACTTCATTAAGCCCAACACATCCCAGAGCATATACATCCATAATCTGTTGCAGTTAACAAATTAAGAAAATCATTTTGACATTACTTGCATGTTAAAACTCTAGTTACTAAAAATGTTTCTTAAATACCTAAAATATGTTAATTCTTTGAAATCCAGTAACTTGCACATTTAGTACAACTAACATCTTTCCTTTCTGTGTTAATATCATAGCAGATGCCTTTGGCTGTTACTTTCTGATTATCATATGGCCAGTCTAGGCAGGTAATATCCTGAAATTCATCCAATTAACAGTGGTCTTCTCTTCTAAAATTGCATTGTAATGTCATGTGTCAATTCATTTTAAGTTACTTATTAGACATACCCATATATACGTGCTGCTTGACAGTCACGTTTCTTGGTTCAGGTTGTATCACTGAGTTTGAACGATATACACTGCAAGTCAATTCATATGTAACATCAAACAACAGGCTATTATTACTACCATCACATTTGTGCATCTATTAAGATACCTGCTTTGCTGTGCAGATATGTCTGAAGATTTTCCTTAATATCCATGCACCATTCTGTCCTGGCCCTGTAAAGTCTTTTTAAAGCCTCAGTCATTTCACCTTACCAACATCCAATGTTTAACATACATACAACATATTTTGAATAAATTCTGTTTCTCCTTTACCTTTTTAAGTTCTGCAAATTTAATTTAATATGCCACCACTGATAACTCATGACACAGTGTATACACATTCTTTATGTAATGATATGCACACAAATGCTGCATTTAACATGCTGATAATAAGGTGCAACTTCCAACAGTTCCTTATAGTGCTGCACATTGCTGTGTACGTCTTTATTAAATCCAAGAAATGAAACTAACAAAATACACTGTTTTAGGAAGAAGCCCCTAATTGTCTATGATTTATGTCAAACATATTGCGGCTCCTCTTGGGCCATTTTCAAGAAATTTTACAAGATATGAATACATGTAAAATACTACATGTATGATCAAACCACTTATGCATATATAATACAAAAATATAAAAAGTTAAAAATATAAGAAGTTTCGATGATTCAATCTAACTATTAATTAACAGTTCTAAAGTGGAATGGCTGGGTTTTTATATGAAATTTTATACATAATGCTTGGACACAACAGGCTTATACACATGACATGCACTTAAAAAATGGCTGGTATACAAAGTTGCTACTTTTATCAACAAATACAAACTTTTCAGCATTTCAGTACTTGAAACATGAAAACTTTACTTGTTGACAGAAGAAGTGACCTTTTTTAGAGCAGCATAGCCTGACAGTTTCTGGGCATGGAAAAATGTTATTGTGCACAAGCATGTTACATCCAAGTATTATGTACTAAACTGCATTAGCAGCCCATCCATTCCAATGTACAACTGTTAATTAAAAAGTGGATACAAATTCTGGAAGGTACAAAAATAAGCTAATCAACTACTGGCAAATTCAACTTTTTATATTTTTAACTTTTTATATTTTATGTTGTATATGCCTAAGTGGTTGGTTAATATATGCAGTATTGTATCTTTATATACTTGTCTTTGTAATTACTTGAAGCTCCTTGGCCCAACAAAGCTGAAACATGCTTGAGATCAATTATAGATTATTTGAGGTTCTCCCTTAAAAAGTGCATTTTTGTTTAATTTCTGTGATTGAACACGCTGTATTTACAGAAGAGAATATTTTTCTCAACTGCATTCATACAGGAAACATGGGCAGATGAAACTTCAGAAACCTTTCAAGATTAATCACAACTACTGACAATGGACAGTTCCAAGTGCATTAAACATGATAATAAATCTTCTGTAAGACTACAATGTGTTTCTTGTATAACTGGCCTGAGCACCACATCTATTACAAGGTGGCCCAGTGAATGTAGACTTTTTCAAATGTGCTCAGTAAGTGTGGTCAAAGAAAGACGGCATAAATATTAACTTCAGGACAAAATGAGACAAACACCATTAAGTCTGTGTTTCATGTATGGCATTACAGTATCCTTTATCAAAGATTGAACAATATTTCATTCTCATAAGGGAATGAATGTACTGATGTGATTTGTATATAGGGCAACTAAAGTCTTTTGTATGGGCTGGAACTAGAAGTTTTATGCCTGATGTTCTGGAAACTATAAATATTTGTTTTCATTGTAAACATCACACAATAATATACAGAAATAACTGTGAAGAAATCTGAAATGAACCCCACACCTTCAATGGCAGCATCAGAGCACACCTCCTGGTAATATAAGCAAAACCTATACCACCACAGAGCACTTTCACAGCAAAAGCAGTTTTTGGTTTTTCACCAGCAAAAATTGAGAACAAGGGTCACTTCACACAGAATTTTACCAATAAAACAATATTCTTAACACATGACTTGTGGACCTTGTGATAACACGCATCAAAATAAGTATATGACTGCTTGCAAGTTCAAGATTGTGCCAGTAATATTACTCTCTTTTTCTTGCTACATGCCAATTCCGATTCTCTAACATTAATCTAAATTGTTTACATGTAATAACAGAGCAACATGTACTAAGACCAGTGTTTTGTAACTCTGTTACTTTTCAGCAACAGGACAAATGTTAATCAGAGACTTTTGTACTACTTTGGTTATACAGCTTGTCAGATGTGTTACCTACCAGCATTTCTAAACACAAGGTCCAAGACATGATCTCACAGCAGATTAAAAACTCCATGCTTGAAAGATAAACCAACCACACATTCTTTCATCCTGACAATAAGGAACTTCTCTGTGCTGCTGCCTCCAGCTTCAAAAACCTCTCTTGAAAGTTGCTATCCGCAGGCCAGAACCAAACTTCAAAAGGGCAGTATGTGTAAGCACTAGGAATGAACAGCTAACAGTGCTGCAACTAACCCAAGACCAGCTCCTGTTATCAGCAGAGACATCCATACCTTTCCACTCACATCTTCTTTTAGTGGGAATTCTATACACAGCTGTTCCTGCAACATAAACAGACAAAAGTCTTTGATTCCATTATGAACCATCATAAAATTAAAAGACAGTTTAATACTGCATCAGTTTCATGTGTTCCTCTGAGGTGCATCCAGACCACTTGTGCTTCAGCTCAGGCTCATGGCCACGTTGGTACTTCTGACACTTGAGGTGACTTGATGGCTGTGGAAAGACTGCTCATTCAGTAACTCCAATTACTCTGCTTTGCAAGTTTCTTCATGATCGACATACATGATGACTGATATCTTGTAAGAAGGCTGGATTTACTGTTACACATTTGGCAGGTGACATTGGTTTTAAACATGCAAAATAGTGTCATTAAAATTATCTGATAAAGGTAAAATTTTCCCATACATGCCATGAAGGCAAAGAGGGAAGAAGAGGTCAACATCATGCTCTGACCACTTTACCATGGGAAAGAAACCTGGTACTCATTGATGTGAAGGCTGGGTGGGCCCAAGAGTTGGTCTGGACGTGTCTGGAGATGATAAAATCTGTGACTACAATTCGAAATCTGGTCTGTGCAGCCCATAGCCTACTTGCTACACCAAGTATGGCTTCCTGGAAAGGATCTATTAAAGTTATTTAAGATTACACAACCTACACTTACATATCTACTGTATAACATCTCCTTCAAACTTTGACATGTGAATTAATTTAGTGGCTCCCAAAGTAACAAGAAAAGACTATACAGAAACTTATTCCTGTGAAGGACAGATTAGCTGTAAACACTACATTACTTGGGTGCTGCATATTCAAACACCAGTCTAAGCTACTGACTGACTTACTTTCTTACTCCATGCAGCAGAGTCCTTGAGAGGTTAACTGGTTCTAAGCTAGTCACGAAATTCCCTGCATTTTATGGAACCCAAAGGTTCATTACCGTATTCACAAGTGCCCGCCACCTGTCCCTAACAGTCTGAGCCAGTGTTTCACAACCTCTGTGAGACCGCGGCGCAGTAAATTCTTTTTTTATAAGACGAGGGCCCGGTCCCAACAAATTTACTCCTAAATAACTTTCCAATTTTTTTAAGTTCATACATTAAACTAACATAAGTATTAATAATTAATTATGGCATAATCATAAAGAGTATTAGTACACTTATGTATACAGTG
>JGI20166J26741_11629030_pt1 | contig 11440 bp, 11 predicted proteins | sample TergutCu122P5_FD_26741 | JGI IMG/M metagenome (IMG submission 26741) | reverse complement strand
CTGTAATAGAATTTGAGTATCATGATCCATTGCCGTAAAATTCCGCTGTTGTTATAAGATTCCGGCTGTCATTCCGGTTCCGGCTGTCGTTAAGATTCCGTCTGTCGTCGTCCGGCTCATCGCCCCCTTATTCCGAACGGTTCCGATCCGTTCTGAACGGTCATTACCCGTTCCCTTTATCGTCCTGCAATAATCGCTCCCGTTTTCCATATCACTCCTTGTCGAATTATGGATATTAATGTCTTATACAGTATAGTGCATAGCGTGAATATTTTCAACAATTATCTAACAAAGTTTTCCTGCTTTAACGCGGACAGCCGATTTCTTTCCGGCAAATTCGGCAATATTGGTTCAAAATACCCTCGTCCTATATCAATTCCCCACGAGCCGCTTTGCCGCTCGCCACGGTGAACGAAACGTGGGGTATATGGCAATAATTAGGTTATAGTCTTTGTCTGGTTTCCATACTGTCCCTATGGCCGCTAGGCATCAATACATTTTTTTACAATAACCGACATTTAATCGGTCTTGTTAGAGGTTACCTTTTTGCGCCAAAATTGCAGGCTGTTTCATGGTAATCTGATATCGGACGAGGTGCCGGGGTAATCTGATATCGGACGAGGTACCCAACTTGATATCGGACGAGTGAACCTGCTTGTATCCGGCTGCTTATAAACTATCTTCGGATCTTGTGCCGTCCGGTAAAATATCGCTCGAGTTCGTTATATTTATATGTTTTTCCGCCTTTTTCGGGGAACCGTACCTCCAGCCTGAATCGCCGTCCAGATTTTGATAGAGCAGGCGGCGAATTTTACTGTACTCGCTGCCTACCATCCCGAGGGAAATACTCCATACCCTCATACTGAACCGAAAATTGTCGGTTTCTATCGGCTGTGCGGTCACGCGCTTCTTTCGCTTCGCCGTCTCTACAAGGCAGGTTATGAACTGCGCGTACGCGCGAACCGTATCTGCGTCCAAAGGTCCGGTAAACCAGGGAAACTTCAGACAATTCGGGGTCAGGAGTATAGGCAGATCTTCCGCCCCGAGGGCTCTTTTCAGTAGCGGAGCTTTGGCGGCTACCATTTTCCGCAGGTTGGCGAGCACCTCGTCCGTTATGTCCGTGAGCGGGTACTCGATTGCCAGGCGGTCCGGCGCGTCATAGGGTGCGGTTTCTGCTTCGGCGGCGGCTTCGGTCAGCTCCTGCGCTATTTCCGTTTCGGCGACGGTTCCGAACGGCTCATCCTCCATTTCCGCTTTAGCAGTGGTTCCGACCGGTTCCTGCGCGGTTTCCGCTTTAACGGATTCATCCGGCTCCGGCGCTGCTGCCTTGTCGGCGGTTGCCTCTTCCGCTTCCTGCGCGGTTTCTGTTTTGACGGCCCCCTTCGGTTCAAGCGCGGTTTCCGATTCGGCGGCGTATTCGTCCAATTCCTTTTCAGCCGCCATGTTGGGCTCCGTTTCCGACTGCGCTTCGGTTTCGATCACGAATCCCTTATCCGCAATCCGAGCGATAAAGCTTATGTCCTCGGGTCCTGTCAATGTTCCGTATTCAAACCTTGCGACAATCGAAAAACTCGACGCTTTAAGCGGGAAGAACATCATGAACGACACGGGCGATATCGTGGGGCGGGCGGAAACCTGCTTCAAACTGTAATAAATGAGCGGAAAATGATCCCTATAACCAATTCTCCCCTACGGATTTCGCAAAATTTTGCCGGATAGAGCACCAGTTCGCGTCATATAAAAAAATCGCTAATATAATTCAATGTTTATTCCGATAATAGATACAGAGCAACAACGCAGCTCAATACTTAAACCATCGACAAAGGCAGGCCTTCAGAATGCGTATAGGTTCAACCCCCAATGTTTACAACAGCTACAAACTCAATGACGTTTCGCAGACACAGCAGACCGGTAAAACCGTCGGCAAAAAGGACATCCTCGTGGTTTCCCAGGAGGCGCGGGATTTCCAGACGGCCATGAGAGCCGTGAGCCAGGCGCCCGATATACGCCAGGACAAAGTCAATCAGATCAAAGCGCAGATAGACGCCGGAACATACAACGTGTCCTCGATGAGCGTCGCGGAAAAGATGATTCGTTGACGAAGCTTGTGCTTGCAAGCTTACTCATCAGGGGGTTAAATCGGTGAGTAAGCTTTATATTTTTGCGGTTAACGGCTATAGCCGATCAAATTATATGATTAAACGGCCTATGATTGGGGTGCTTTATGCCGGGTCTGATCAATGAAATTATCACCAATCTCAAATCCCAGCTTGAGAATTACGAATACCTGCTGGGGCTGTCCTTGGAGCAGAAGGACGCCGTCATTCAAAACGACATCGCCCAGCTTAAGAAGATCGTCTCGCTGGAGAACATCATAATAAACCGCAACAGAAAGCTGGAGGCCGCGCGCGTCCAGCTCACGTCGGACATCGCCTCGGCGCTCGGCGCAAATAAGGAAACGCTCACGCTCGCGGCCCTGGCGGAGGCCATAAAGGGGCAGGCGGAACACGCGGAGCTTGTGGACGTAAAAGACAGGCTGGCCGCCGTGCTGAGCGATCTGGAGCGGGAGAACAGTCAAAACCGCGCGCTCGTTTCGACCGCCCTGGATTATATAGTCTTCTCGCTCAACCTCATGAAGGATTCCATTGAAAACGGGGGCGCGCCTGGCGCGGCGGCTGACAGGCCGTTTTTTGACGCGAAAGTACATTAAACGAAAGTACATTAAAATATTTATAAAACGGAGGTCACAATGAGCCTAACCACCCTCAGCGTAGCGACGAGCGGTTTGAGAACTGCCCAGATGGGTCTTTCCGTCACCGGACACAACACAGCCAACGCCAATACCGTCGGCTATACCCGCCAGCGCCTGAACCAGCAGGACTATTTCAGCCTGAACGTTGGGAGGAGCGGAAACGGGACCATGCAGGTCGGGCTGGGCACGGACGTCGCGTCCATAGCGCAGATCCGCGACAATTTCCTGGATATACAGTACCGGCAGGAGAACGGCAAGCAGGGCTTTTACCAGACCATGACCGATACCGGCTATGAGCTTCAGACCATCCTGGGGGAACTGCAGAGCGATTACAAGCTCCAGGACGTGTTCCTGGACATGTGGGGCGCGCTCAACCAGCTCTCCACGTATCAGCCCGGCATAGACACCCGCGGGAACTTCATCTCTATCTGCCAGGAATTTCTGTCAAAGGTCCAGAACTGCTACGATCAATCGGTCAAATACCAGGAATCCCTGAACAACCAGGTCATAGACAGCGTTTCCAGGATCAACGACATAGTGAGCGGGATAAAGGACTTAAACTCAAAGATCGTGATGAACGAGATCGGGGGCAGCCGCGCGAACGACTTCCGCGACCAGCGCAACGCGCTGCTGGACGAGCTGAGCGGATACATCGACATTGAGGTGGCCTGCCAGCCCGACGGCTCCGTGGACATACTCACGGACGGCAATTACCTCTTGAGCCACGGGGACATCAATAAAATCGGTCTAAAATACACCGCGCCTTCATGCGATTTTGTGGAGCCCGTGTTCACGAACTCGTCGCGGCCGCTGCCGTATGACGCCCCCCCGGGGACATACGCCTCGGTCATAAACCTGAATCAGCCGGTGAACGCGCGGGACAACACGGACAAGGGCCAGCTCAAGGCGCTGCTGATAAGCCGCGGCTTCGCGCCCGCAAACTACGCCGCCGGCACCGAACGGCCGGACATCGGCAGTTACGCAGGGGACCCGCTCGGGTACCGGCAGGCGTCCCAGAGTTATTTCGACGCGACACAGTCCATGATACCGTGTTTCCAGCGCCAGCTCGACACGCTGGTGAACAGCGTCGTCACCATGATAAACGACAAATTCGCGCCGAATAAGGGCGACCCGCCCATGTTTGACGCCGCGGGCGCGCCGTATAACGCCTACGGGCAAAACAACCCCCCCTTCGAGATATTCCAGCGCGCCGGCACGCCGCGCTACACGGCGGACGCGGACGGCAATTACATCTACAATCAGCCGGACCCGTCGGACCCGGCCACGCTCTACACCATAAAAAACATCGCGCTCAACCCCGCCCTGTCGGACACCAGCGGCTCCAGCCTCCTGCCGTTTTCAAAGAGCGGCGACGCGGAGGACACGGCCCTGATACAGGAGCTGCTGACGCAGTGGCAGCAGCCGTCGATAGACCTGATGCCCGGCGGCCTGCCCCTCAGCGTGCAGAACGCTTACAGCGCGATAGTCAACAATATAGCGGCCAAGACCAACCAGGCCCAGGGCTACCTGCAGGCGCAGCAAAACCTGACCGTGCAGCTCGACAGCCAGCGCCAGACCGTCAGCGGCGTCTCGCTGGACGAGGAGCTGACCAAGATGATGACGTATCAATACGCGTACAGCGCGGCCTCCAGGGTCGTCAGCGTCGTCAACGATATGCTGGGCACGCTGATACAGCGCACCGGCAGGGCAGGATTGTAAAATAGAGATTAGATATTAGAGGTTAGAGATTAGAAGGTAGGAAACTCGTATATGACCGTCGCCGGTTTTATCTAGCTTCTAGCCTCTTCTTTTTTCTAGCCTCTAGCACGGAGGTGCTTATGAGTTCAGCTTTCTTTGAGTTTGGCATAGCGAAATCCGCTTTGTTCACCGCGCAGGGTGCCCTGGGCGTCACCGCGCACAATATAGCCAACGCCGGCGCCCCCGGCTATTCCAGGCAGGTCGCCGGCATCAGCGCCTCAACCCCCCTGCGGGGCCTCGGCGGCAGGGGCATGGTAGGCACCGGCTCCATGATCACCGGCGTGAATCAGATACGCGACATATACCTGGACGACAAGTTCCGGACGCAGAGCTCCGGCCTCGGCGAGTATCAGGCGAAGAGCGACGGCCTGGCCATTATACAGTCCATCTTCGGAGACCTGTCAACCTCCGATTTAAACGCCAACCTGAACAACTTCTTTGGCTCGCTTCAGAGCCTGTCCACCACCGCCAACGATTCCACCTTCCGCACGAACGTGATACAGTCCGCGAACCAGCTCGCGACGTTCGTCAACGCCACGGCCCAGAGCCTGCAAAAGCAGCAGAGCGACCTCAACGGCGAGGTGGCGCAGTATGTGAACCAGATCAACAACCTGGGGAACCAGATCGCCGAGCTGAACAGGCAGATAGCCCTGTCGGAGAACAGGGGCGCCGCCGCGAACGATTTGAGGGACCAGCGCAATAACCTGCTGGACAAGCTCTCGTCCATCGTGAACATATCCACCAAGGAGGTCACCGCGCCGGGCGGGCAGAAGCAGCTCTACGTGATGATAGACGGCAACCAGTTCGTAAACGGCCCGGACGTGTACACACTGGAGGTGCGCGCGAGGAAACAGCCGCTCAACCCCATGGATGCCGGCGGCCTCTACGATATCTATTACGCCAATTCCAATATCAAACTCAACGTATACAGCCCGACCATGTCCGGGGCGCTGAAGGGCGCCATAGATCTGCGGGACGGCAACGACGGCCGCTGCGCCAAGGGCGTTTCGGGCACGAGCGGCGCGGGGCTGACCTCCGTGGTGATAACGGGCCTCAGCGCCAGCAGGACCGATCTTTCACAAAACGGCACGCTGGCCGTCATGGACCCGCGCACGGGCATCGTCCAGAATCTGGACTACAGCGGCTTTACCGCCGCCGCGGCGACGGGCTCGGTCACGTCCGCCGCCTCCGGCTCCAAAACGCTTTCCGCGGACGGCCTCGCGGGGGATCTGGCGAGCCTGCCCGCGGGCGGGGGCTCGCTGCTGATCAAGGACCCGTCCACGGGCGTGGTCTTGCAGACCGTCGATTACACCAGCTATACCGTCAACGCGGACGGGACCATAGATTTCACCCTGGCGGCGAACGCCAATGTCCCCGAGGGCGCGGCAATCACCCCGGATTCCTACACCTTTGCGCTCAAGGCCCCGGCCGACGTGGCCGCCGGTTCGACGGTCACAATCGGCAAAACGGACGACTATAAAGGCATACCGTATTTTATGGACAGGCTCAACACCTTTGTGCGCACGTTCGCGCGGGCCGTCAACGAGGGGCTGGATAAATCCGGCGCGCCGATCCCGGGCGTCGCGGGGCTCATCAACGGCTACGACGCCTACGGCAACCAAAGCGGGGCGCTGCTGTTCACGTATGCGGCGGACGGCGGCGTGGCCCAGGCCACCGGCGCCATCCCCGATTATAACGGCATGAACTGCCTGAATTTCACGGTCAGCAAAGAACTGGCCGACAACCCGCTGCTGATGGGCAACGCGTCCTATTCCACCGCGGGCGTCAGCAATAACGACGTGGTGCTCGGGCTCGCCAAGCTGAAGGATTACACCGGGCTGTTCAGCGAGGGCCGCGTCGGGGACTACGTGTCCGGTTCCGCCGGCACGCTGGGCATCGAAAAGGCCCAGGCCGACAACTTCTCCAAGAGCTATACCAGCGTCGTGAGCGCCGTGGACAGGCAGCGCCAGTCCGTTTCCTCCGTGGATTTAAACGAGGAGATGTCCAATATGGTGAAGTTTCAGCAGGTTTACCACGCCTCGTCCCTGCTCATCAACACCATAAACAACGTGTATAACAACCTGATCAACGTCATGGGCGTTTAATATCTAATAGCAAAGGAGCGAATATATGCGCGTAACGAATTCCATGCTCTCATCGGATATGCTGCTCAATATGAACCGCAATATGATGAACCTGAACGATCTCTATAATCAAATGTCCACGGGCAAAAGGATACAGTTTCCTTCCGATAACCCCATACTCGCCTCCCGCGCGCTGACATTCAGGACCAACGTCTCGGAGACCGAGCAGTTCCAGCAGAACGTCAATCAGGGCGTCTCCTGGATGACGACGACCCAGAACGCCTTTTCAAACGTTATGGACATCGTCCGGCAGATAAGGACGCTGTGCGTCCAGGGCGCCAGCGGTGAAAACACCTATACCGACAAACAGGCGATAGCCGGCAACATCGCGCAGTTGGCCAGCCAGCTCGGCTCGGAGATGAACGCCGCTTACGGCGGGCGCTATGTCTTCTCCGGCTGCCGCACGGACTGCCCGCCGTATTATACCGACGACAGCGCGGATTCGTACACCGTGAACCAGAGCTTCACGGCGGGCGATATCGAGAACATCAATTCGTATCAGAAGCTCGACGACCCGGCCGTCGGCAATGTGACGCCGCCCGTGACATACCCCGCCAGCGTATTGAAGCTGGCGTATACGAACGTGGACGCGGACCCGCCGATATCCGTCACAATCGGGGGGAGCCCCGCCGCCGTGAACACCACCGGCCTCAAGGACCCCGGCGCCTACAACCCCGACCCCGACGGCGTCAATTTTATACCGGAGACCGGCGAGCTCGTGCTGGGCAGCAATGTCGCGGCGTCCATAGGTTCCGGCCAGATCGGCGTGCAGTACAACAAGACCGGCTTTAAGGCGGGCGAGCCAAACCCCATAGTCAATTTTACGTGCACGGCGCTGAACGGCCAAAACGCCGGCAAGACCTATACGATGGACAATCAGGACCTGCGGTATCAGTTCAGCACCAATGTGATGATACCCGTCAACAGCCTGGCCAAAAACGTGTATTCGGACAAGATGTACGCGGACCTTAACGCGCTGCTGGCCGTCGTGAACTCGGTCAAGACCTCCGACCCGACGCAGCTCGCCGCCGCGCTGAAGCGGCAGAACCCCGGCATGACGGACGACCAGATCAACACCATGGTCCATGACCAGTTGACCAGGGAGAACTCAGATATCAACAAGGTACTCCAGGGACGCTTCAACGATATGATCGGCCTCATGGACAAATACTCCTCCGGCATCTCCGTCCAGCAGTCCGACCTGGGCAGCAGGATGAAACGGCTCGACCTGCTGAGCAGCCGCCTGGCTCAGGACGGCATAAACTACAAAACCCTGCTCTCGCAAAACGAGGACGCCGATATCTCCGAGACGGCGATGAACCTCTCGGCGGCCCAGGCCGTCTACATGGCCTCCCTGAAGGCCGGCGCGGGCATAATCCAACAGACGCTGGCCAATTATATCGGCTGATCCGTGTAATATTGTCGCTATAAATAATTGCTATCAAACAACGCGCCGGCTTGAGCTCGCTCAAAGCCGGCGCGTTATTGATTTTGATTCGGCACAAGGTTTACTACGCATAACCCCCTTTTCACGGCATATTTAACCGTATAAGCCGTACCGCCCTTCATATTGGCCATATAGCAGACGCAAAACCGGCTGTTGTCGACTAAATGCCGGTTGCGTTTCTGCATGCAGCCTTTATAATAGCTGTCCGATGTGTATACAACCTTGTCCGCCTGACTCAGGATTTGGCTGTATTGTTCTTTTTCTGCGCCGCGCCAATATTTTATTTGATCCTTGCATGGAAGCACTAGAATAAGCCGAATATGCGGAAATTCGGATTTTAGCTTTAAGACGGCAAGGGACGCCATCGTGTCAAAACCGAGCGCTCCGCCCGCGCCAAAATAACGCACGCCTTGATGGATGAGGTTTACGATCTCAAATTCAAGGCGTTTTTGAATTGCCACGCGTTCGTTTTCGGCAATTGCTCTGTGCCCGGTAAAACAGCAGGTTTGATTGTCCATAAAAATTCACTCCTCTATAGGCTATGCACAGACTAATAGTAGCATGCATAGCCTACAAATTCAAGTCGAATCAGTTATTTTTAATATAACTGAAAAGGGGGATTTTTATGGACGTTATTTCTACAATACGCGGCCGTATCTTGCGGCTTTGCGATGATCGCAATATCAGCATAAACAAATTGGCGAATTTGTCGGCAGTGCCACCTTCATCTGTTAAAAATATCCTGTATGGCAAAAGCCAGAATCCTAAGATTATAACAATAAAAATGCTCTGTGACGGTCTGAATATTACCCTTGGCGAATTTTTCAGCACGCCGGAATTTGACGCTTTAGAACAGGAAATAAAGTGACACGGGTTCGGCGGATTTTAATTCGACAAATTCAGTAAGCCGAGGATTTCATATGCTGTACATAATGCGGCGCGAAGACGGGCGGACCGAAATCCTGCCGAACTCACATTAAAAAATAAGCGCCGGCTTGAGCTCGCTCAAAACCGGCGCGTTATTGCTATTGTAACGTGAATTCGACAGATTTTTTTAGCGAAATTCAGCAAAGCGGAGCTTTAGTATTCCGTATGGGCGGACGACCCTGTCCGCCCGCCGAATTAAAAGCGCCCCATAATTACAAGACCTATTCCGAAACCTGTAGGGGCAGAGCTTGTCTCTGCCCTGGACATGGCAAACAAAAAATTTGCCCCAACAATAAACCGGGGTTTCAGAACACATCTACAGCTTTGCGGACGCGCGGTCAGCCATTTCTTCCGCCTTTCAGGCGGTACTAAGTCTTCCGGCTTTAGCCGGTTGTAATATAAGCGAGCAATCGAACCCACCTTACTGTAATATAATTTCAACGCGATAGGGCTATAAAGCGGTCAGGGACGAATCCTGACCATACGGCTATATCGAGGCCATGCCCGACTCATTTCAATAGTTTTCCTTGATTAGCAATGATATGAACTCACAAACGAGCCTTTGCTGTTTCTCATTGCATAACAGCGTTTTTTGAGCGATTGCGCGAATTGGCTCACTGTCAACGCTTTTTAGTATACCCAGCAGGAAATAATCGGGGGTTACTTTCAGCGCTTCTGACAGTTTTATTATTGTTTCAATCGTTGGGACGGAGCGATGATTTTCTATATTGGATAGTTGGTTTGTGCTGATCCCGGTCATATCGGTCAGCGCTTCCTGTGTCAAGTCAAGTTCCTTTCGCCGGGCGGATAATCTTTGACCTATTTCGCTATAGCCGATTTTCAAAACAATCACCCCTGTCCAACAGTCTACAAGAAATACAAATGGATTTTAACACAATATATTTGTAAATTTACAATTGTATTTGTATAAATGTATGATAAAATGGTAAAATGAAAGAAAAGAATTCAATTAGGGGTAATTGAAATGACGAAATGTGCATTTGACTACTGCATATACAACAGGGAGTTTTTCTGCATACTGGATGAAGTCGAAATAAATTCATTGGGCATGTGTGACGCGTGTATTATCGTGTCTATCCCGGAAGATGAATTGAAATCGCTTAAAGAAAATCAAACCGAGCAATGACGGAATCGACGAAAAGCGCTGATGATACCGCCCTTCATATTTGCCATATACGCAAAATTGCATAATTATAGCCGTAGCCGCCGCGACAGTTTGGTTTTGACTGGTGCTCTATCCGGCAAAATTTTGCAGTACGCTGTAGGGGCAGACCTTGTGTCTGCCCGTATTCCGGGCGGAGACAAGCTCCGCCCCTACTACATTATTATCGCCGGATAATACACTGAAAACAAAGAAAAAACGGTCAGGTTTAAAACCTGGCCGTTTTTGTATGATTAACCGATATTCATTTATTGTGATCCATATTTTCGAGAGCGTATCGGCAGCATTGGATGACAACTTGATTCATGGAAACACCCTTTTCGGCGGCGACGCGCTCTAACTCCTCGATCAGATCGTCGGGGAGGCGAAAGGTCTTGCTTGAGCTTTCCGGTTTTTTGACTTCAAACATAGAATTTCCCCCTTGCAATATCAAGATCTTAAAAGTTCATCATATGTCGTATCCAATGCCTCTTTAATGCCCTTTAACTGGGTGGCGTAAATATGCTGTATCCCACGCTCTATTTTGACTATTGTTTCGCGCGTCATTGAGATGCCCATAAGTTCTAGTTTGCGTGATAATTCGGTTTGGCCGATCTTTTTTGACTTTCGTATTTCGCGTATATTTTTCCCTATGTCAATTCCGTTTTGCTTTATCTTTATTTCATTCACGCTCTATCACCCATCGAGAACCAAAATTAGTCCTAACATGTTTACATTAGCAGTTTTGGGTGATACAATGGGACTGGTATTAGTCCTATCAGCATAAAACCTAACGCATGTATGGGGTGAAAAAAGTGAGATGTGCATTTGACTACTGCATATACAACAGGAAATTTTTCTGCATACTGGATGAAATCGAAATAAACTCATTGGGCATGTGTGACGCGTGTATTATCGTGTCAATCCCGGAAGATGAATTGAAATCGCTTAAAGAAAATCAAATCGAGCAATGACGGAATCGAAGAAAAGCGCTGATGACAACGTGAGTTCGATGAGCTGGATTGCTTCGCGCGTTGACGGTCAGGGGCCTTTACGCTATGAGCGCTCGCAATGACGAATTGCGGCGCGCTCACGTTTATCTGTCATTGCGAGCGCCCATGCACTTCTGTACATAATGCGGTGCGGAAGATGATCTGTACCCCAAAAACTGGACACGAATGAAAGCAAGAGCAAAACGAGAAATCAAAATCGTGGACAAACAAAAAAGTGAGTTAATCAAACCACTAGAC
>JGI20166J26741_11628919_pt1 | contig 11441 bp, 6 predicted proteins | sample TergutCu122P5_FD_26741 | JGI IMG/M metagenome (IMG submission 26741) | reverse complement strand
TGGAAGGGGGTGGTAGTAATTAGTAACTTTGACAGCTTAGAAGCCGCCCCTTCAAATCTACCGCCCTAGGCAGCTGCCTAGGCCTAAATTCGCCCCTGAGTTAACCTAAAGATGTAAGTATGGTATAAGGGCCTATCAATACGATCTGGAATTTAAACAAAATGGCAGTCCATGTATTTTTATTTTCTTGTTTGTACTTTAACAAATGCTGAATCCTTATGTACAACTTGAACCTTGCATGGTAGGCCTACACAAAGGCTACATTACTATTCATTCCCTTAGACTCACCACTAAATCATTTAACAGCAACATGGCACGTATGGTTGTTGAACTGCATAATTAAGACATGGTTATGTGAATAAATGTTATGTAACTTATTTCCTGTGTGAAAGGTGGGCATAGCGATCAAGGTCTATTTATTTTCGTAACAAGCAATGGATGAAGTTTTTCTGTATTTATGCATTCTCAACTTTGGCACCAGACAGAGATGAATGGTCAGGAACATGCCCCGACAGCTTTACTCCTGAGGTAGGTGCAAATGACAGCAACTGAATGAGAAACTGGATCAATGAAATTATATACAAAACAGTTTTACAATGCACGTTCTACCTCACACAAATTTAAAATAATGCAGGATATATTTAAGCGTACTTTTTTCCTACAACACAACAGAAATTCCTTGTTCAGAATTCCTTCATGTTTTGATAACACATCACCAGGTATTCTGGAAAATCTCACATAACATTAATTTTAATCTTCTGTACACTTTTTGCACTTACTCCTGTAACACATCCCCAGTAAAACCATTATTTTTTCTTTCTTAGAATAGGAATAAAGGACACATCATTAGGCCATTTGGATCAAAATGACAGCCAAGTATACCAATCAGAGAAATCTTTTTCTTTCCCTCCCCAAGGAATATGTGTGATAGGCAGAAGATGGAGGGAATGGCAATGTGTGTGTGTGTGTGTGTGTGTGTGGGGTGGGGGAGATTTTTCCAGTACAGAACCCATACAAGATAGCTCAACATAAAAACTGAGAAGCACAGGATTTTAGTGGTAAATTACAATATAATGTGGTCAACTAGGAAACAATATAAAAAATGACATTTTATTGTACAATGCTTCATTCTGAAATGGCTTTATTTTAAATTCTTACCACTTCCAGTAACCATAATTAATAAATTGGGATGGGAACTTTAAATTTTAAAACCCTTGCAGTTACAAAAAAAAAACCCTACCCTACAAAAGGCATATCCGTTACAGTTCACAGTTCACGGCAATCCCAGTCATGATTAACAAGCTTAACATACACTGAACAAATGCTTGTTAACTTCTTACCAACATAAGGAGAACAAATTTTTAAGCAAATGGCTACAACACAAACATAAATGAACTTGTAAGCAAACAGCTATAACACAACTCGAATTCCAAGTAAAGAGAACCAATATTGCTGTGTACCCTGTTTTGAATTTCTACTTATATATCCAAAATTCATCACTGTATCAATGGATAATATTCAAAAAGCGTATGTAAATGTGTACATACTTGCCAGTTCATTTGCAACATCGTACGCAGCTTTACATGCCCTGTAAAACCACTGCATCACATCGTAACATCCATATTAGATAAAGTACTTTGTTATATGTAGTTTAACCTTCACAGCCATATGCAATTGAAAGTTCCTAACATCAAATAAAGTTAGGAAATTTGCTTTAAATGAAGAGCGTAAATGATTACTAACTACAGGATTATCATTACTTCACTAAAACAGGGTACTTGTTCATAGGTATCTTGAAAATTAGAAAAGTGACATTAGCATCGTACATAAAGTACACTTCTCTTGGTGGCACAGCATTCCAAATATGGCAATGTTGCTGTCTCGAAGGTTAAATAAAATTGAAAAACCACCATGTGTTTGCAACTTTAACTATGCTGATGAGGACAGTAGAACTCTGTTGCTTCCAAGTCTTATGCAACATACAATGTTACTGTAATCACACAATTACATGACAGTCTAAACACATGGTGGGTGGAAGGGTTGTAACATGCATCATTATTCACTGCTCGTGGATGCAACTTCTTTCAAACAACTTGCTCAAAGTAACTGTTCATTTATGTGTTCATATACCATGTATTGGCGATATGTCCATCACATACTATTCACCCACAACAACGGCAATGCCTTTTGTATTCACTTGGTGTTATGAATGGTGCTCACTTTTCAAGCCGTGTCGTGGATGCCCAGGCGAAAGATGTCATGCTGGCAAAAGAAGGAATTGCCCAGTGGTTTGAGCACAAACACTTGTGAATATGCATGTGGGGGATCCTCATCAGCCTAAAACAAAACAAAACACAACAAAAACAAGGCCTTAGAAATCACTGGAATGCTACATATATGCTTGATATAATTCTTGCACGTTAACTTGGCTCTTTCACACAAAATATATTTTAAATACATTACTCATCAAGTGAAAATAAAGCAATATATCTATGAGTTAAAAGAAAAAAAAAAGACTTCAAATTTTGACACATACGTAGCATAAAACAGGCAAAGATACAGGCTATCACTCTGGATGACACCAGAGAAGTGCTTAAAACGACTTAGTGGTAAAACTCCACTTATTTTCAGACTCAGTATCAGATGGAAATTAGTCACCAATCTCACTATTCCAACAGGCCTCATTAGGCAAGCAACTGGGTGATCAGCACCTATGCCAGATATTAAACATTCAACAGCTAGGGATCCCATCCGTCCCAGTTTTATGGGTTTTAAGGATCTCTGGCCAGGTGTCCACAAAATTTGATTTGGGATGCCAAATAACTCAGATTCTTCCAAATCATAAACATATGACATTTCTGACAAAGAACACAATTACTTTGACTTTCCCACAGTGGGTAAAACATCTACAAGATAGCAAAGTCATCAGCCAGCCACTAACAGAACAAATAGGAGATGGAAATGAAGATGTGTGGACTAGTGATTATAGAGTCTGGACTGAAACTGCGAAATACGAGGAACGGATACATTAAAAAAAAATTAGTATGTGAACTGACTGAGTCTGGTATAATAATAATAATAATAATAATAATAATAAGTTTAGTATCTGCATCGCATAATTTTTATCCATATTATCTTGCTGTAGTAATAACAATTAACTATTACTCTGTACCAAAATTTAATCAGATAATACAACCAACAAGATACACTGTATTCAAATACATAAGTTAGTTAGACATTCCAACATTTTTTGGCCTATTGGCCGTCTTCAGGGGAATCATTGAATACAATAAGACAGTACTTGAGACACTATAAAATACAGAACTATAAAACATAAAATGTCCTGATGTGATTACAAGCAATAAAATATTAAAATCTCTTCAATAAAATGTTTAAATAAGTAATTTATGTATATGTATAACGTATACCTTGAAGGTTGTATTTTCTGTAAAATCAATCACTCTGCTTTTTTGTCTTTGGAACTCTCCCTCCACATACATACTACTAAGTGTCCCAGTTTTTGGTTTTTAAACAATGGGATCCCTATCCATAGTAAACACTTTAATGACTGTGCTGCCAGAGCTCTATCTTGTATTCAGCGCGCGCGCGTGCACACACACACACACACACATATGTGTGTGTGTATGTATGTATGTATGTACGCGCGCGTGTGTGTGTGTGTGTGTGTGTATATATACATACACACACACACACACACACACAGTACTTTGTCCATAACATCTTTGAGAGTATGTCACATCTTCTGCAGATAACCTGGCTAAAGAAATGTCCTCTATGTTGAATGAGCTCTACCATATGATGATCCTGGTAAACATAATTTCACAATTCAAGTACCATCCTTCAGAAAGTCAACACCTGTGTCAGTAAAAAGTGTTCTCACATACAGCCTTAAAAGGGGAAAAAACTAAAAACTCTGTTAACAAACTGTGTATGTTTTTATTAACTTTTCAAGAACACAGTTTACTGCTGTTACTTTTCTTTCCCCTAGTAGCAGAAAGTAGTTTCTTATGATGTATTAACTCATTATGTTTGAAAATTCCTACTGGAATAAGAATAGTGAAACCTAGTAACTCCTTAATCATGATGCAATAATCTACACCACCGTATGACAAACCCTCAAAGATGTTTTCAACAGTCCAATTAAACCACAAATATATTTCAAGCACAATGAAATATAGTTACAATCCCACTATATACTCCTTGTCTACTCAATGTGCTGTATGTGCTCTGCATTAATTACTTAAAAAATAATCGTATAAAGAAAAACCAACTTGATGCACAACTTATTCTTAGTATATTTCGTCAAACTCTACATGTTTTGGGCGTACCTAGGCCCATCGTCAGGAGGTACAACCGTATGTATACAAAAATTGGTACTTATTATTCTTTTTAGGTGATTGTCTGTTGTCACAGACAACAAACAGTCACCTAAAAAGAATAATAAATACCAACTGTTATATACATAAGGTCATACCTCAGGAGGTACAACCGTATGTATACAACAGTTGGTACTTATTCTTTTTAGGTGACTGTCTGTTGTCACAGACAACAGACAGTCACCTAAAAAGAATAATAAGTACCAACTGTTGTATACATACGGCTGTACCTCCTGACGATGGGCCTAGATACGCCTGAAACATGTAGAGTTCGACGAAATATACTAAGAATAAGTTGTGCAACAAGTTGGTTTTTCTTTACACAATTATATCAAGATGCACTGTCAACAAAACATAAAAAAAAAATACTTAGAAAATACATACCTTTTCACACAAGCATATGACAAGGAGCCTGCATAATCAGCAACGTGTGTGCTGCTGTGTGTACAAAGTCCCTCTGGGGTTTTGGATAAACATTGTAGGGCATGAAATAAATCTACAGTGTGAGACAGATGCAGTTTGTGTGTGACTGAGTGCTGTTTTGGAACTTCTAAAATCCACTCACAAAAATTAAATTATGTAAAACAAACTGCCTCAAACTGCAAGTTTGTACTGTTACTTGTACTTCCACAATGTACATCCAAAACCCTGAAGAGACTACACAGATATTGTATATACACATATGCACATGCACAAATATTATATGTGTGTGCACATCTTCACATGGAAACAAAGCATGACAACGACAGGCACACAGGAAATAAACTGAACAAAAAAATCATGCAGAATGCAAGACACTGAATTGAAACAGGTATCACAATAATCTAAATGCAAAACAGGAAGCAGCATAGTTGTAGGCAGACTGATCACACAACTGTCTGAAAGAGTGTCACAATTAAAGGGGACTACAGTTTAAATAAAAAAATAAAAAAAAAAAAAAAGGCAGGAATATTGAACTCATTTCTTCAGGGAATAAATTCACAAACTAATCATACAAGTCATGGTACCACCAGGAAAAACAATCTATAATAAAAGATGGCACAGACATTACCGTCTGTAAGCTGAAAGGTTAGGTGCCACGCACTATGTAACATTTTGCCCAGTATTAAGCCGGACACTGTCCAATGTATAATTATCCTTGATAGACACATCATTTTGGGAGTTAACTCTATTCACATCTTCTCAAGAAAACTCCCAAAATATTGTGTATATCAAATATATCACAGATACTGGACAACGTCCAACACACAAGCAGCAGTCAGAGAGTAATGCCTCTTATTTATATCTCTTTGGATGTTCTTTTATGGGAATAACCACTACACCAGGAAGTCCTTGAACACTCTCAATCATACTTGATAAGTCATGACTCTTTTGTTTGACTGATGGCAGCACCACTCTTCACTTTTAAATGGCACAGACTGATGTGTGGTTGAAACAAGTAGGAAAAGAGTTTTTGGTTGCTGAAGATGAGAAGCGACTTGCATTCACAAACACTTGCTCAAAGTGTATATTAAAGCTACTGTGAACACGAGTACTCTTCAATGATGGGCAAGATGCACTAGAGAAACTAAAACAGGAGGAGCAGCACTGCCTGAGAAACTGTAGAGTAGTGACATGCACTGCAGTGATGCCTCGCAACACCTGCCAGATTGATGAACTGATATATGGTGACTGTTGTGTAACAATATATGAATTTTGCTCCACCCTATCAACCAGCAAAGGAAGCATAATGGCAATTAATGAAGAGCTTGGCTATTCCAACGTCTGTGCTTGTTCAGTGCCATGAATGCTGACAGATAAATGCAAAGACACAAGGACAGCATTCACCACTGACCTATGCACCAACATGACACTGGAGGTGAGGGCTTCCCACTGTATGACTGTCATCTGGGTCAACCCTTTTTGAACCTGAATCCAAGAAGCTTTTGATAGAAAAGCAACAAACAACAACCCCAAAGGAGAATAAATTCAAGAGTGTGCCATCAGCTGGAAAAATCAGGGTTACAGAATTTTGGGGTAACAAAAGTGTCAGTCTTGTGGGCCTCTTTCCTAGGGAGACAAAAGTGAACTCAAACTGCTGTAATGAAACACTAAGAGGTCTGAACGATCACCTTTGTTAGGTTCATCCCACAAGTAAAATGTTGTAAGTGCTTCTTCTCCATGACAATGCTAGGCTGCACAAGGGTGCGCAACAGAGACCATAAGAAATTTCGGATGGCCTATGTTGCAGCATCCACCCTACAGTACAGACTTCACACTATCACATTATCGCTTGTTTAGTCCTTTAGGGAATAAAAAGCCTGCGGTCCACTACACCAATGACAAGGCACTGGAGAATGCCGTGCATCAGTGGCTACAGAATATGGACGGCAACTTCTAAGAATATGTGATCCTGTTCAGCGGTCAAAAAAGACTGTCAACAAAGATACAGAATGTACTGAAAATAACTATATGCCTTCAGGAATTCTGTAGTAACGTTCAGTGATATTTTCACATGTCCAACTCATAAACAGTGTGAAAGAAAAAACATACGGCACTATTTTCTGACTGCCTCTTGTAATAATGATATAACAACCAATGGCACAAGCTTTTAGAGAATTGTTACTACATAACAAACACAACAAAACACACAAGATATGAAGTTATCTTGCCTGCCATGAGGTGATCTGTATGTTGATGTAACAATTTATTTAGACACTGTCGTGTAACGCGAGTCGGAAGAGATCGTGCTGCACATAAAAACTGGTCCCAATTGGCTTCAGCACAAAGGTCTGGATATAGGCATGCGGTGGGTCCTCATCTGTCTGAAGAACAAGTTACTGATATTGGCTTGCTAGTTGCAGTACTGCTCTGAAAGTTTTAGTACCTTACATACATTCTAAATAACACTTCTCAAAGCAGTAACCAGAAGAAACTAATATTAATCACACTAATTACTGGTCATTACCTGCAGTCTTCCAAGAACATTTATAAGAACTCCTCCATCGAACATTGGCTGAGAATCCACTGCTGTAATGATTCTGTTTATTTTTTGGAAACTTAGACTCTAAAATGAAAAAAATAAAAAATAAAAATAAATAAACAGTACAAACATATTTCTGAGTACCAGTAAACTAGTGATATCACACACATTATAAGGTGTCATCCTGTTTCCTGGTTCAGTGTACAATGCAGAAGATTAATTACATACAAAATGACTAATAAAGTAGAAACAGTGGTACGTTGGGCACAACTAATTTCAAATTAATTATGTACTCAGCCCCTCAGTTTTGTTCTGTCACAAGCTATGTTTTGATGCACAGTTTTCATTTCTAACAGATATCATGTCAAATGCTTATTCCAGCATAAATTTTAACTTCCACCTTCACGCTTCTGCTCATGGTATCTACTGAAGCAAATGACCATTACAGAGCCAGCTACCATCCCCAGTCCTAAAATTTTGCTTAATATTGCTTGCAAACATGGTCCGTCAACGAAATTAAAATTTCTGAAGAACTCATCATAACAATGATGTGAAAGCACTAGCAGAATTATACGTTTGATTATTTCTGCCATGTTAGTCACTAATCGCTAATTTATATATATATATATTGGCGATCAGTGACTAACATGCTAGTGCTTTCACATCATTGTTATGATGAGTTCTTCAGAAATTATATAAATTAGTTATCAGTGACTAACATGGCAGAAATAATCAAACGTATAATTCTGCTATTGCTTTCACATCATTGTTACGATGAGTTCTTCAGAAATTATATATATAAATTCGTTATCAGTGGCACAAATAATCAAACGTAAAATTATATATATATATATAAATTAGCGATCAGTGACTAACATGGCAGAAATAATCAAACGTATAATTATATATATATATATAAAATTAGCGATCAGTGACTAACATGGCAGAAATAATCAAACGTATAATTATATATGTAATTAGCGACCAGTGACTAACATGGCAGAAATAATCAAACATATAATTATATATATATATAATTAGCGATCAGTGACTAACATGGCAGAAATGATCAAACGTATAATTATATATATATATAATTAGCGTTCAGTGACTAACATGGCATAAATAATCAAACGTATAATTTGATATATATATATATAAAATTAGCGATCAGTGACTAACATGGCAGAAATAATCAAACGTATAATTTTATATATATATATATATATATATATAAATTAGCGATCAGTGACTAACATTGCAGAAATAATCAAACGTATAATTATACACATATATATATATAAATTAGCGATCAGTGACTAACATGGCAGAAATAATCAAACGTATAATTCTGCTAGTGCTTTCACATCATTGTTATGATGAGTTCTTCAAAAATTTTAATTTCTTTGATGGACCATGTTTGCAAGCAACATTAAGCAAAATTTTAGGACTGGGGATGGTAGCTGGCTCTGTAATGGTCATTTGCTTCAGTAGATACCATGAGCAGAAGCGTGAAGTTGGAAGTTAAAATTTATGCTGGAATAAGCATCTGACATGATACCTGTTAGAAATGAAAACTGTGCATCAAAACATAGCTTGTTACAGAACAAAACTGAGGGGCTGAGTACATAATTAATTTGAAATTAGTTGTGCCCAACATACCACTGTTTCTACTTTATTAGTACTATCTAAACACAACGTCATGTATTCCATCAAAATACAAAATGACTGCATACTGGGAGGTAAATTTATCATGTCCCCAAGCTTTGGAATATGTGGTCTTGGCTCGCATATGTGTGTTATCATCACTCCAGTCAGAGCCAAGATATGGACACTTTACAACAGCAAAAACAGAGCCAAGCCATGGGCACTCTACAATGGCAAAAATCTCAGTAAATGGTGGCAAAATTTTTGAAGGCTAAGCATGTGAGAAGGCCTTCTATTTCTGGCTTGTCTCTTGAACCACTCCTTGTCACCAGGCACGTTGCCCAGGCACAACAGCTAAGTACTATAATGACCTAATACATAAGACAATTATTCAATACCAAGAAATTGCACTGTGTATGATGATTTTAATCAAACACACACATTTTCAGGTGAGACATCCCTATTGTGTTGTAAAGAATTATAAATATAAACAATATACAGTCAAACACAACTACATATTGATTATATTTATAATTTTATACACACGCACATGCACTCATATGCACAAAACTGCCATGCCAGAAGTAGTGAAGATGTGACAAAGGTCATGTTGATACTACAACCCCACAATGCATACAATTCATATAAGACAAACTAAACATAAAAATCTGCAACACATTTCACAGAATATATTACGTTCTCATATATAAGATTTATCCACTTCTGAATCTTAAGTATTTCTTAAAGAGCAAATTTTCTAAAAAGTAATGACATCACTCCATATTAAGTATCAATATGTTGCACCTAATGTTCACACCAATAACACACTCAATTGCATACAATATCTTTCTTTTCTACTTACAGTTAGTTTCTCCATAATTTTTACAGCCCCTTGTATCTGAAGTCCTTCAAAGGTCATAAATGAACTTTCAGTCTGAAAAGTAAATGCATTCCTATATTAATCCATGTTAAATTCAATTCACCACACAAATTAAAAATTGGACAGAGACTGAGAGTTATAAATTACACAAAAATTAAATCAGATGTTGGATTCTGGTAATAAACACAACGTTATTAGCAACATTTGTACAAGTGAAGTTATGTTATAACAGAAGAGGACAAGTTTTACACAGTACACACCACAAACCAAAAATAACTGTGGCTACTTGCAATTCTCTGGTATGAGTGGAATCTTTTGGCTTTTCTCTGTTTCCACGTCATGAAATATACGGAAAGCAATGCAAGAGATTCATACTCAGGCTGGATGCACCATTCAGCTACATTACTCAAGAACAGTCATCTGATAGCTACCTGCAAACTAGCTGCACAGGTGAGACAGACATTCCTCTGCCTAGACAGCACACAGATTTGTGCTTTTAGTAAAAAAAAAAAAAAAAGCAACAGTGTATACACTTTATCTTTAATTGTGTTCCTTAAGTTGCAAAACACCTACCATGAGGCAAGCTTATGTATTACAACCCAGTCCCCACATAAATCTTGAGCCCCATATTACTGCTTTTACTGTATTCGACACGGGTGATAAGCAGTTATCATTCAGCCATATTACTTCCTGCGTCAAAATGCCACATGAAGACTTAAACATAGAAACAAACATGTACATACAATACCTATGTGAAACAAACACGTACATACAATACCCATGTGAAACAAACACGTACATACAATACCTATGTGAAATATAGAAGCACTGGAAAAGAACAACAATTCTGGCCTAAATCTTTGGATGTCAGAGTTCACATAAAATAGCTAGTCAATTAAAAAATTACAAAAAACAGAACTGTAACACAACAAAAACAATTAATCAAAATAACTCGTGCTCATTGAAGAGAGTGGATATAATCAATATTTTGTTTTAGATCCTCCTCAGAGTGTACAGAAAATCGAGGTTTTAGGTTTCAAGTATGCTCTATTTCTGAAAGGGAATGTCTATGTGTAAATGTGAAAATATACGGATGTGCCTGGAATAATGTACAAGAGGAAGGAGCATTTGTGGCATCTCCTGTGATCTGAACTGGTCTGGTGATTTTTTGGTCTACAGCTTGCCAGTTCTGGTAGAAGTCTGGGGCTTGATGATCTGCCCAAGCAGGATGATCACTAATTTATGACAGACTCTGTGATGAATTTTTTTATGTGCAAAGTACCATGAGAACAAAAGATATGCTTCAACAGATATGAAATGCATGAACACCACAAACACTATTACACTTGGATGAGAATATCACTACCACCAACCAAGAGATGTAGAGTATACAAAGAGTGGATCAATTAGTCAAACACAACTATATTTATTTATCTATATGATGGAGGTAGCTAACAACTACATGTTTCGGCCTTTGTGGTGGCCATCATCAGGTTGTACATAGTAGCGTAAGAGTAGCTGAGTACAATGTGCAAAAACTCTCGTAACTATGATG
>JGI20166J26741_11628807_pt1 | contig 11442 bp, 6 predicted proteins | sample TergutCu122P5_FD_26741 | JGI IMG/M metagenome (IMG submission 26741) | reverse complement strand
ATGGACGCAAAGAGCTTCCGAAACATGTAGAGCATACTTGTAGTTGTTAATAAACACAATACTGCCAGAGTTGCATCTTGTTGGTTTATTATATATTATATATATGTAAATATCATCTCAACTCGTAACTCAAATTTGTCATTAAATTAGGAATAAAATACAGCAAGGCATGAAATAGAAGTGTCTTATGAACAAGAACATTATTTAACATAATGTATCTGTGTATCAGTGAATATTTTTTTGAGAATTGCGTAATGGGTGTTTTTGAATCTCCATTTTCCTTGAGGGAAGGCCACAGCAGCGCGTGGACAGTAGTTGTCTTTTGCGGTCGCGTCCTGTTGCTGTTCATGATAAGGAAGTGCGGTTACAGTAGCCCGCAATCCGCCACTATGACTCATGCTATCAACTTGCTCTGCTGCTTCGTTATCTTCGTCTACATGGTCGTCGCCAGCATACTCGCAAGATTACTATATCTTTGCCAGTGCGCTGTTCTTTGTTTTGATTCATCCACTGTGTGCGCGTTTATTGCTGACACTTTCTTGGCCATTTTAATATAGAAACCAACTTTTCTCGCAATTTTCTTCCACTGTTTCTTCTGTAACTTTACTTTCTGTTTGTTTTTCTCCTTCTGCAGGCACTTTGCTACACGATCGCACCTGTGTTTTTGCTCGATTCCGTATCAATATTGGGCTGTCCAATAAGTAGCGTTGGGTTTAGTTTCTTAACATATATTGATACTTCCCCACCCTCACCAGTCCGCAAGTGACTGAACGAGTATTCACCGATATTTTTTCTTCATTGTTTGAATATCACCATGGTCCATATGGTGACATTTGGTGACGTCACTCGTATTCCTTTCCCCCGTCTTTGCAATATCAGGCGCAAGGATTGCTGTAAGATTTGTGATATTGCCGCACAGATATGGGTGAGGATTCGTTCTTTTGTGATACGAAGCTGTGTCGCTGTAAAACCGACTACTCGGCAACGCAGCCTCATATCCCAGTAGGACCGAATCCTTAAGGACTGCGTTGATTTCAACGTTTTGATTAAAAAAGACTTTACTTATTTGCTTCCATCTCCCTTCCTTCAGTTCTTTCGTTTAGGTCTTCATTCCAAGATCTGACACAACATTGGTCTGCAGTTTCTTGTCCTTTTCTCTTCTAGTCACCAAGAGTAACACAGCCAATACCGTTTTCCTCCGCCACATATTTTGCATTTTGCTTCAACTTTTTGTTCATGAAAGTAACCACTTTTTTATTTGTTCATTTGACATTCTAAGCAAGGAAGTCACTGCTTTATTAGAGATTAGTACTTTTTTACAGTGGAGGCACGCGGTGGCGCAGTTGGGTGAGGCACTGCGGTCCAAGTCGGAAGGTCGCGGCTTCGATTCCCGATGGTGTCATTGGAATTTTTCATTGACATAATCTTTCCGGCCGCACTATTGCCCTGGGGTTGACTCAGCCTCTAACAGAAATGAGTACCAGGAATATTTCCTGGGGGATAAAGGCGGCCGGTACGTAGGTCTGACAACCTTACCATCTTTATGTGCCGACTGTCTTGAAATCTGGGAGCTTCAGCCTCCTGGAACCCTCAGGGCCTGTCCAGGCCTGTAATGGGATTGCTTTACCTTTAATTTTTTCCAGTACACTAAAGCATAGCCACACTGCTGTGTTCGAGGTCAGTTATGAGAGCATGCTGTTGCAACTCATAACGAGTTCGCCGTCTGTACGGCACAGTAGACAAATCAAATGTAGGCCCCTGAACACGGTGAGAAGCCATTCATTCCTTTACACGCTAACTTGGTTTTTAATACAATGACTTGAAAAAGATATATTGGTAAATGTAATATAGGGCCTTGATGATACGGCACGTTGGATAATCGGGACTCTACCGTACTTAAATAACGTTTATGTTTTAGAGCCAGAATGCTGCTGGCATCTGTGACAAACATCTTCTTTAGCATAAAGTCACCGCAGCCTTCTGACAATGGAGCAATGATGCTGGACTTGCTCACCTGTCGTCAGAACGGTTGCACATTATAACCGACCCCTTCTGCGCCTTGTGTGTTATAAGTGAATGATTTTGACAGTCTTTGCTGCGTGTGTGTGTGTGTGTGTGTGTGTGTGTGAAGCGTCATCTCTTAGCATCTGGGGAGAAGGTACCTTTCGATTGTTCGGCAGCAAATTCTCAAGAAAGTGTTGGCTCGGAGATTAATAACAGCTAATTTTGTTAGTCGCCGACTTCATTTAGATTAACTTGCTTATATTTGCTCTGCTGTTCGTACGCATGTTTACCGTTCACATCTCGTGACGTTCGGAATATTGTCTCGTGTGTGATTTTGTTTAATCACAAGACCTTCGATTAAGATAAACTGTCACTCACTGTTGTTAGACCGAATGATAACCACACCGCTTTTTAATTTCTTCGTCTGTTTCATAAGGTCCGATTCGCTACAAGAAACTGGTTTAAAAATACGCGAATACAGAAGCATACGTACACACTATGGAATAAAAATCCATCGGCCAGAAATTTTCTAAGTCCCGAACCGGACGTGACGTGCGGTACAGTTGCCATAATAATTCGAGTCTTTTACTTTCCCCGTATTTGCCCATTCGTGGCGTTTCTCTGTCTTCCATTCATTACAATCAATCACACCGCGTGTATATTAACCAAAGACAACAATACATTTGCTTAATCTGAAATTAAAACACTAATTAAACTTCATTAACGAAAGTTAATGAAGTTTAATTAACGTTTTAATTTCAAATTAAAAATGTATTGTTGTCTTCGGTTCATATATACGCGGTGTGATTGATTGTAATGAATGGAAGACAGAGAAACGCCACGAATGCGCAAATATGGAGAAAGTAAAAAACACGAATTATGATGGTAACTGTACCGCACGTCACGTCCGGTTCGGGACTTAGAAAATTTCAGGCCGATGGATTTTTGTTCGACAGAGTGTACACACACTAAAACCATGATCACAGTTGTCTAATGTGTAGGAACTACAGATAATGTAGGTGTACAGTCAGACACAGCGGGTTGTGTTAAGGTCTGCCTGTTGTATTTTCATGTTTGTATCTGTGACGTGACGGAGCCATGCGTCATGCTTTCATCTCACTTCTTTGGTACCTCTAAAACTGCTCGGTCTTTTGTTTGATATATTCCAGTATATGGTGATGATTTGTTATTGAATAAATGGAAGGGGAAAGAATGAATATAAAAAAATTTCGTAGAATGTCTGTTAGGAATATGTAATTCGTCTGGAACTCAAGTACTTATCAACAAGCAAGACGTCCTTTAAACAGTGATCATAAAATTTCCTCCTAAAAGACACGACTTCAAGTTAAAAAGGAACACAGTTTAGTTAATTTATATCTTTGAGTTTCCTGTGGTCGTCTATCATGTTGCCAGGTATCTTGAGGCTATAATCTGTATTTGTTTTTATAAATACGTTGGAATAGAAATTACTTGCTTTAAATTAACTTCTTAATTATAAAGGTAAATGTTATTCTGACTCCATTAAATTTCTTGAACCATTAACACTTCGGATAGGAAGCAGTTTCCTAATGGTGGGTTGTGTGACCTCCAGGCTGTTGTACCTCAGCTTCAAGAGGCTCCATTTGCTCTTACTCTTTACTGTCCGCGGCTTGTATCCAGTCTGACGAACTTCTTCCCCTACAGCCACAGCAATTAGCATGTTTAACATAATTCGATTTTTTTGCCCTGTTCTTTTTTTCTTTCCCCTTTTTATTCCCTTTTTAACTTCTGGCTTATGGACTCGCTCAACATCATTTTCTCATTTCATTATTTGTTTCTCCTTTGCTTCCTCCGCCTTCTCATTCCTTTTCTCCGCCCTTTTCTCGTCTTGCCTTCTATTTAATTCCAACGTGAGTAAACAACAATGAGACGCATAATAGTTGGAACTCCTACAGGGCGCCAAGGTAAAGCTGCCTATCTGCTGTGCAGTGCAGCAGGCCGCAGGCAGCTGGGGTGTCTGGTACTGTTTGGATCAAATGTTTTGTCATTTGAAACTCATTTTCAGACTCGGCGTTTCCAGTGGTTCCCGAACTTTTTACTGGCTGTGTGAAGCTAATCCTTTATGTAGAATCGGATGTTAGCCTCTTCATTCGTCTGGCCGCTTGCCTGTCTGCCATTGCTGCTGTCTGCACACATAGCAGTAATACTGTAAACCGGTGATACCGTCATATAATATCAGGGCTAGCATTTCGATTTTCATCAGTTCATTGGATGTTTGCAGCTGAATGTTTAGTGCATAGTGAGTTTAATGTGCTAATCAGTGTGGCAAACAGAATTCGAATTTGGGGTTTCTGTAGTACTTTTCGTTTCTGTTGTATTTTGTGGAATTAGTAATTGCGTTTCAACCGGCACACGCGGCTGAGTTGTTTCTACGTGTTATTTCAGTAAAGTGCCTAATCTTTAACGTATAGGGAGGATGTACCGTTTTGATGGCATATTCTCCGCAAAGCTACTGAGGGAGTTCCGTGGAAGTCGACAGTGGGGATCTGCATGAAACGCCATTTGAACGAATCCAGTTCCCATTCATGATGGTTCCGTTAGAATGTGTGTGAGGCTGAAATCGGAGTTGTGGATCTCACAGATTGTGAGTCAAGGCACACAGCAATTGTACGCGGCATCAGCGTTATTAAGGCCTACATTTATTTGAAACATATTCTTTTAAACACGGTATGTACGTAACGAATTGTAGGCAAAAATAGTCCCTGAACTCAATTTAACTCCATTCGTATTAGCCGTCAAGCAATGACGCTGCCTGATGCTAATGTGTTAGCAGGCCATATGCGCTGTACACAGGAGTTTATCAGTAAATTCTCCACACTTGTTCATGTACGTAGTTGTTGCTATCTTCACTATATACACTTACATTTGAGCGTGTGCAGGAAAATTTTGCATCGTACGTCCTTAATTGAACTTGTTCTTAACCGCTTTGTCCATATTTTGAACTATTGCTCTTATTTACAAAACCATGAGTGAAAGAATGTCATATTCGTGAAGTGGTAAACTTGAATTGTAATAATAGGTGAAAAATTTGACGGCATGTAGTATTGTTCTTCTGTATATCATTAGAAATTCGATTCTGTCATTGCGAATATTTTGTGTTACATCTGTGAGAATATTAAGACTTATATCTGACTCTGGGTTTTGGTTTCTTCTGTTTATGGCGTTCCTGAAATATTGTTTTACCGCGGGTGTGCAGTATTCCACCCCACCACGCTGTCAACCTGCCTGCCGACAACATATTAATTAAATAAATTTCTCATGCTTTTGTAAACACTTAAATTCCAGCATGAAATTTATACAATACCCTGTACCAGTAAATGATCCATGTGATTTTTTTTTTCAAAATCAACTTTATGTTACTAATTAAACGGCTAATTATTACTCAATAAATTGTGCAGTATGATTGGTGTTTACAGTCCTTTGAAACCGACATTAATTATGTGGTCTGTCGTTAAATGACTTTGTGTGCACGTGAGACATTTGACATTTACAGTTTCGCTTCGATGAATGTGTGTAGCCCGCCAAGCTTGCATATGGGAGTGATGTGGCCCGCCAATTAAAATAATTTTCAACCCCTGTCCTTGAGCCCCTTTGTCAGCGTCTCTTTCTATCTATATCGACAAAGACGTTCTTTGTTTACCAATTTTGTTGAGTTTTATAATTTCACAAGCCATTATGAAGGGTGCGGTATCGATTATTTGGCAGAGTAACTAATCTGTTTGGTTCGCATACTTTACAGTCTGTATGTATTTCGTTAAATATTCTCCAAGTAGTTCGTAATTTGTGTTGCTTACCGAATATTATTAATCTGATAAGTTTAAATAGATGAGATGGGCAGGACACGTAGCAATATGCTACCGTAACTTGGTTACACGTTCACGGTGGTTTTCGCATTTGTCGCATTCTGAGATTCGGAGTTGAGAAAGCAGCGTGAAGTTATTTACGAAAATTAAGCCGCGAGAAATATCTATAGTTCGTCTCTTAAGGAAGAAAATAATACTGACACATAGTGGGCATGAAGACTCAAATCTTCTGTGATGCGACGCTTTGTCGTTTGATTGATGGACGTCGTTTTGAATGATTTTGACTCCTTAACTCACCAAATCGTCCAACGATACGTCACCTCCCTGTGATGCAATGCTTCAGTAATCCCTACGGTAGGTACCAGACCGTACGGTGTTGTAACGGTAATGCCTAGCAGGGTAAGAAATCAGCCAGCTGCATTTCAAATTCCCAGCGTCAATGTTGTGTGGACTGCAAATGTCGCATGTACTGGGCATAATTCCCTTACCAGAGAAGGCAGAAATATTATGGATATCTTTGCATGATTATGTATATATATAAAATAGCCACATGGCCCATCTCGTTGGCCGTGCTGTCTAAGGCGTACGTCTGCGGCCGCTCGATTGCTACGATCGCGGGTTCAAATCCCGCCGTGGGCGTCGATGTTCGTCTCTCGTGTTCGTTGTGTGTTGTGAAGGTAGCGGCCTCTGTGACTGACCGATTGCTCGTTCAGAGGAGTCCTATCGGGCGTGTGTGTGTGTCTAATTGTGTGTGATCTATACACCTCAAAACGACGCGGCCTGGGCCCAATTTTGGGCTGTTGCGCGGCAGGCAAGAAAATAAAATAAAACTAGCTACTTCAGCTTACGTATTTTATTCTTTCCAGGTAAGGAGCTTCCTGGTCTCGATGTCTGTTCTTTAACCGCATGAGGAATCGTGGTTGTCATCCAACGTGAGTACCCTGTCTGTTGTGCAGCCTTTAATGTTGAAGTGTTCTGTAGCACTTTAGCCGCTATACGCATATGAAATGACATATTTGATGTAGAATACAAATATCGCGATCCTTATACTTTCAGTGAACGAAATATTCTCCTGCGTTGCTTGTTGAGGCTTATTTCTCAGATGTGGCTTTGAACTAGTGAGAAATTTTGTACATGTAGTTAACATACTGAATCAGTCGGTTGGCTTTTGTTGTGGGTACTCGGTGTTTTCTGTGGGACAGGGGCTACCTAGTTGAATTTTGGGTTTCCAAGGGTTGGTAAGTGTTTTGTTGTTGCTACGGGCATGTATAAGCGAGCCATACTCTCATTTGGAATTTTTTGAAGTTAATTTTTGTGTTTTGTCATGGCGAATGAGGGAACTAGGAGAGGCCATGTCCAGGAAACGGGTGGAAGAGCCATGGGAAGAAGAACGAGAGAGCTTATGTGTTAGATATTTCGTGTAGAATTACAAAGTGTGAAATATTATGCTGATAAATATTGATTCTCATTCCCTCATCACATCTGTAAATTTAAACTTTGATGCTTGAAATGTGTCGGTCGTAGACAGTCAGGCCAAAGTGTCATTTTCAACGCCTCTTGCGATGTTTTAAGCCCAATGTGTACCCCAGCAAAATTTCTGGGATCTAGAAAGGTGGTGTGGAATGCCATGCAAACTCTGATTCTTGTTTCCAAAGCCGCCGACAAATTACAACATGGCGGATGGGCCACACGAAAACAAATACGCATTTGTCAGAACTCGACAGAATTGGTAAACAAAAGAAGCTTGAAATGTGTAATTGTCGGGGTGATGCTGTACTGGGAAATCAACAGGTATATGTTAAACGTAAATATGAATTCAAATTCCGCATGGATATGTTTTCTAATTTTCACTGAAGTCTGTAGGGTATACCCTTACCTGGGTTTACCCTGTACGCCATCACTGTTGAGAATCCCGTCAGTGTTGTGGTCGATATGGCTACTTCTTGGACACAAAATTGCTTTCTTAGCGCCAGGTGTGGAACCAGTTACAGACTGCAGGTCGTTCTCCGGACAGGGTCCGTAACTTCTGGTTCCGTAGCAATTCAGAATGTCAGTTACAAGCGAGAGTGGCCCATGTTTGGTCATAGCGTTTGGCAGTCACTTTGTTGTCTAGATCAGAACCGATGAACCCGTAGGGACAGAATGTTGCCCGCGGCGCAGCATTGTGTTGCCTGCGGAGACATTTGTTATGAGAAAATGTCTCTTAATCCTTTCCGTGGCAAAGCCGAGACAGAACGCCGAAGCAATTTTGAAAATTTACGAGCTTTTTATTTACGGATACACTGTTTCGGGTTTCGAACCCCGGTGGGGGGCGAGATTTTCCGCACCGGTCCATTCCGGCCCTGGGGCCCATCTGGCCTCATGCGTAACGGGTACCGGGTCTTTTCCGTTGACCGCCCACCCCCATCTAGCGTCGAGGTTAAAGAAAGGGTAGAGCTATACCTCTACTCCCCTTCTATGCCTTCACGGCATTTTGTAGGGAGAACTTTACCTTAACTTTACCTCTTAACATTGCATTAATATTTTATTCTGTAAAATATGCTAAAAATGACGATACTCTAGCCTCGGTTGTAAGTTGATTTTTTTAAATTATCAGTATATTTTTTAATGCACGTGATGTATGGAAAAAAATACACATTCAAAATTATACTTATAATTATACGTAGGCCTATACTTATTAATTCTACATTTTGTGTACTGAAGTTCATGTTGCCCACATGCAGACCGAATTTTGCCGAAGTTGCCCACGTCACACGGAAGGTTGAGCGGTTCTGCCCTAGTCGCCGTTTACTGTACCAGACTTCTGGACTTTGTTTTTTTTTCCTAATTTGTATGTATATAAATGTTTCGTAAGGAATAACTTTCTCTGAAATTAGGTGTCCAGTAACAAATATTTCGGTACTAGTGTTTTGAGTTTCTCTTCGACCTCAACGGGCCCTTCTCTGTTGGTACTATATTCCTATCACAATACTGATTTTACTGTGTCCCCTTGTTGTTATGAATGCCGTGGGTTTAAGTTCCATTACAACTTTGCGTGATAGTGCTTCCGTCTGAAGTTATCTTCCGTTTTTACTTTTGCGTTAATTTATAGGTGTATCAGAGGAAGGCTACTTCACAGGTAACATTTGAAGTTGTCACAAAGGTGATTGCGAACATTACTTTCTTCTGGTTTGTGATGCCGTGCGCTCAGGATAGGGACAGGTGGCGGTAACTTGTGAATGCGGTAATGAACCTTCGGGTTCCATACAGTGCGGGGATTTCTTGACTAGCTGAGAGCCGGTGAGCTTCTCAAGAATGACTCTGCTGCACGGAATAAGTAAGTAATTAAGTAAGAATGTATGTGATCCCCTAGAGTTCTGTAAATGGATACCAATATTTCGGATGAACGTTTTGGTTCCACCCTAAAACTGAAAAAGAAAGATACTGGTTTAATGTTGGTTTTAAGGTGGTTTCTCTGGGTGAGGTACATTTTCCGGTTAAGGGTAGTTTGTTCTGTTTAATTGAGGTTTTGTTGTAGGCAGGTTTTAGGATACCGTGTCTGTTAATCGTTTATACAGTTACATCTTTATGATGTTTTGTATTACATTTCGCAAAGTCTGTAGTCCAAAATTTTGTATTTGCTTGGCGAGGTTGTGTTCCATGCCTTATTTCCGGACTCGTGCAGAACGAATGAAATGAGGGGATGTTCTCGGGTACGAATTAGATCGCCGTGAATTCAGCGTCGACCGGACACTGACGCAGCGCTTCTTTGACGAAAAGACAGTTGTTACATATGAAAATTATTGAAGTCAATTGTACGTCAATGTGAAAAGGCCATTATGTTAATCTGTCTACCTAATGGGTCTCAATATTGTAAAAGAAGGCTCTTGGTTGTATTTTGTAAAGGGGGAGGTCGGAGGGGAGCATACATTTCCCACCTGTCTTGAACTCCCCTGTTCCAACAGCTTGCATTCTGACTACGCAACTTTCGAAATAACTTGTGGCTTGACATGGTACTTTATATACAGTGGGATTACTCTTCGTCGATTGGGAACATCCGAGGCAATGTTTGTTGAGAGGATGGCCGTGTTTATGTGGGTGACTTCGTCGGACAAATCATTGCCAAACCGAATTTTGTTCTGTTGGGGTGGCAACACCCAGAAACAAGCGAAATGTCGCCGTGCAGCAGAACCAAACGTTGTCCTCGAATCATGTACTGGGTCATACCGGTCGTATATTTAACAGTGCCTGACATTTTGATGGCGCGCTAACGATATCTAGGCTGTCTTTTATCGAATTGATGGGCGAAGTGCGAGCCATTGACAGTAGACGGGGCTTTAGCAAGGCTAATACAACCTGTACAGAAAAAAATGTGGTTATTCTTGCAGCTCTTCAAACTGGGACCTTACTGTAATTCAGGGATGATTAAAAGAATGGGCCGTTCGACGTTTTTTATATCTGCGGTTATTCAGTTGTAGCGGTAAAGTTGTCTCCGAAGTTAATAGAGCACTATAAAGACGTATTGAGGAGTGGGGTTGCAGGTAGAGGTGAGAGGTCAGCGTCACAACCCGGCCGTTTTGCCCCCGGTGTCCAATGCACAGGGAGGCTGGGTGGGCACCAGAAACTTTCTGGACGCTGGGGAGGAGAAAATGTGTTTGTTTTACCGGTAATCGAACCGTCGTTCCTCGGTCGTCTAGCCTGTAGCGTAGTCACTGTACCGACTGAGCCATTCCGTTTGGAATATGCTGGACTAGGAATATGTATAAAATTTTGGTGGGAAAAGCACTTGAAGAGTGGTACTTCAGGAAACCAGGTGGTTTCAAGCTCACGTTTGTATGCACTTCATTGATAATTTGAGTTCATTATTGCCCCATGTACACCATTATGTACGGTAAATCCTAATCGTAACGGAATCTGAACGATCTTGAACGTTTTCAGTTTCGCACAATTTTCCGGTTGACACGGGTACTTCTAGGTAAAAATACGTTTTCTAGTGCGTTTTCTCGCTGCTCATAAAAAAAAGGAAGATTGTATATCTTTCAGCGTCATAAATTCGGATTTTAGTTTACCGCCTCACGAGGCAGGATTGCCAACGTGGGTAATAACACCGCTACGTGAGGTATACCAACTTACGTAACAAGACACTGGTGTTTTGGCTGAATGTTTCGCTGTCGGTTAGTGTATGGAGCATTCCAGCTGCCCTTCACATTGTAAAACAGGGTTAGTCTGTAGGTCAGTGTGTGTGCGTGCGTGCGTTTCTTATGCCGTCATGTATTATAACTTGCCTGTGTCTTCAGCTTCTATTATCTGAAGCTTAACTTCAGCGCAAAGTTCGACGGAATGTTGTATTATTGCGCTCAGACCCAAAGTCTGACTTCGGCTTACCAGTCGAGTATGCTGTCATGTCTGTCTGTCTCATTGTCCGGTAAAACGAAATTGCTCATGTGTGAAATGAATTAGGTTTTTTTAATGTTGTATCCACAAAAATAAGAAGTCAAAAGTTCTTGCATCTTTGTTACTACAAGGTGGTTCAAATATGACCGGGACTGATTTGTATGTAAACAAGCCGCACTGCGCAGCAGCTGTGCGACTTTGAGAGAGTGAAGCCACAACCTCC
>JGI20166J26741_11628696_pt1 | contig 11442 bp, 4 predicted proteins | sample TergutCu122P5_FD_26741 | JGI IMG/M metagenome (IMG submission 26741) | reverse complement strand
ATAATGTAGGGTATATTGCTCATGGGCTCTGGACAAATGATGTTGCTAAGAAGTATTGTTTTTATTGATATATTCAGAGAACAGTTTGTTTTTCCATCAGTCACACTGCATGTTACTGTGGTGCTGTATTATTCGTCCAGTTATACATATAAAAGTTGTGATTTACTCAAAATCATGTATGATTTTTTTTTTCAATATAACTTCAACTTGTAATTATATACACTGTAATGATTTTTTCCTTTTTATTTTTTGTCTTGGTTTTGCTGTCATCTTGATTTGCTGTTATCTACTTGTACTTCTGCTGTCTTGAAGTGGCTATTAGGTTGTTGAGTCAGCATGTAAAGACAAACAGAATTCAATAATGTCACTGATTTAAGTCTTATATTTATATGAAATATGATTCACTCCTTTACCTCAAGAATCTTTTTGTTTTGTGGACGCTATATCACATTGTAATTCATGTCCTGAATAAATATTATATAATGAATCACATAACTTTTCATTGTATTGCAACAGAACTTGAATTATCAAAAACAGTTTGTGGGTGGGTGTGCCATGTATATTACTTCCACAAAGTGGAGATCAAGTTATCCTTGGCACTGGATTGAAAAGGTGTGCTTCATGCATGGGTCAAGTGCATGAAGTGGTATTTCAGACTTTAGTAAAGTTATCTCATGATACACTGTGTTGAATTGACATTTGGCAGGTTATAGTTAATGCATAATGTGTTAATGTCATGCACTTCATGACTGAATGCACTGTGCACTACATTCTCTACTTGTGTGGTATGCAGACAGCATTATATAACACGTGAATGGCTATGCATTTCTAGTAGTGAAATATTGTTACCATGATGACTAATCACACCTTTTGTGGCAGTGACACTCATATGTTAAATAGTTCCTAATGCACAATAGGTGATTAGAATATATTGTACATTCATTGCTTTGAGTATTAAGAGTTGTTAGTATGGCTGCACAGACAGCTGTTAAGCATCACTTCTTGTTTATGTTGTTGCTGGGTGATGCTTTATTTTATTTGATGCTGACGACCAAGGACTGTGCACATACAAAATGTCTAACACTTTGAATAAATCTTATAACACAAATGTGTTCTAGTTCTTTATGGATTCAATTTTCATCTTGGAATTTTTTTCCAGTTTCCTCATTTTGAGTCTTTTGAAGGTATAACACACTAATGATACTTTTTGTAAAATATTAACAGCCAAGGATTCTGTGTATAGAAATCCTCTTGAGACTTCGAATACATGTTTCACACCAAAATATGTACAGTAAAAGTTGTGACACTGGCACCTCCAGAACCAAAGGGTTGCTGGATATTGTAACTTTCTGGATATTAGAATGTTATACTTAATGTGTATCTTGGTGTATCTAGCAAACTCGTGGATAGACGCAACCATTTAATTTGTCACTTGATATCCTGTCGTGGTTTCCCCATCACACTTTCTATTCAATTTTCATCACAACTTCCACCGCATGTTGTATATATCAATATCCACCAAGACACCATGATTCACTTTTTTAACCATCATATTAGAAACGCTGCTGCTGGTTGATGGAATAGTGAAACGTAATGGGCCTCTCAGACAAGCTCTGGTTAATAGAGCTTTCCAGATTGTTCAGTGCCAGATATAACAGCTTTTGCTGTACTTGGTTCTCAGCACATTCTCTTTACCTTATAGATTGCATACGAGGAGTCATACACGTGTATCTAGGCCACGTGCATGGCGGCTCTGAACAGCTGTCTCTGGGAACTGATCATAAGTTACACAGCAAACACACCCAGACAGCAATTTAAATCACAGTTTAACTGAAAAGAGTAATAAAAAGTTCACACACTGAAACTTGACTCAACTAATGTGGCAGGAAGGGGGGGGGACTGTTGCCAAGAAAATACACTGAGGATTTCATGGACATTGCTATGCCTTTGAAACATCCTCTTTAACACAGGAAAATTGGTCAAGGTTCTCTTGTGAGATAGTGACAGCGTGTTTGGTACACCCATGAAACCAGTTAGCTTAAATAAAATGTGTTTAAATAAAACCCATAGTGAAGTCTGTACAGGCAAACATCTGATACCTTTCCTATTTAGAATGGTGTGTAACAAGGAGATGCTTCATTGTCACTGCGTCTAAACTTTGCTTTAGAATATGCCATTAAGAAGGACCAAGGAAACGGATAATGAATGAGACTTATCGGCTTCTATGCTGATGATGTTGATTTATCAGGCCAATACCTACATACTGTAAATAAAAACACATACACTTTATTAGTTGCTAGTAAGAAAGCTGGTCTGGAAGTAAATACTGAGAAAACAGGACAAAATCAAGATAACTAAATGGCTTTGGAAATGTGACAAATTTCTTATATTTTGGAATACCACTAACAAAACAAAACCAGCTTTCATGAATACATTAAGAATAAATTAAATTCAGGGAATGCCCGCTACCATTCAGTTCAGAATCCTGTCTTCCTGTTGGCTATCCACAAATGTATAGATTAAAATACAAATAGTATAATTATGCATTGTATGCATGAGTGTGAAACTTGGTCTCTGAAACTGAAGGTAGAATACAGACTATAGGTGTTCACAAACAGGGGAGGAGAAATCTGCACCTAATGAAGAGGCAGAACAGAAGCTGGAGAATACTGCATAACAGAGCTACATGATTTGTATTACAAAATATCAGCACAAGTGAATCAAGCAAGTCCTGTGGGATGACATGGGAAAGGCAAAATGTATAGAGGATCGTGGTCAGAAAACGTGAAGGGACAACACTGTTTGGGAGACCTAGGCGTGGATGACACGATAATTTCAAAACTGCTCTTAACCTTTAACCCTTTAAAGACTAAACGTGTCTGTTTTATATAAGGACTCAGTGCGTACCGCGCAGTAAATGCTCTCCACCTCAGTTATACAAAACCAATCTGCTAAGGTTGTGTATGGCAAAAGTCACTGTTGTGAGATTGTACCAAACACATACCCAATGTAAGAACCATGTAGAATTTTTGAATGTTAAACCTGGTGGTATGTAAAGTAATCGCTAGGCTTTAAAATGTTAAACAACAGCCTTTAACCTTCAAAAGACCTACATTCACATATGTGAATGCACAAGAAAAAATTAATTTCATATATTTGGGTGACAAATTTACTGCATCTTTAAGCCATGGTGCATATTCTGTTTTATTTTCCACAAAATGCCACCTGTTTCATAATTTTATATTTTTGTGCAAATAATACAGTTTTTGTAAACAATGTGCAAAAATTTAAATACCCTCCCAGGCACATATAGGTTAAATTGAAATAGTGGGGCCTGCACTATAGTTTTGTTAGGGATTCTTTAAATATTGGCACATGCTTTATGAAAAATGTGAATATAATTGAGCCAAAAGGATTAAGTTACAAAATAATAGGCATTTTGTGGGAAATAAAACAGATACCTGCACATCTTAAAAATGCAATACATATCCTTCCTGGCAGCAGTCTGAGGCTTCTCTTTTGTATAGGGAGGCTGCACTTGAGAGGTTTTACAGTTGCACCTTGGTATGATATTCTTTGAAGGAAATCCTGTTCACATATAATCTGACATCACATTTACAGCACTTCACACTTACTCTCTGTGTTACATGTCTTACTGAAAACATGGGGCATCAGAGTCATTTTGATGGAACAGGCATGTCACATGAGTCCAATCTGCTGATAATGCTGGACACACTTGGTGGTCTCCCTAATGGCCTCGAGTTTTTGTGCATCATTTGGCAGCATATCCCTTACAAGGAAGAAGAAAAAATATATCTCTGTGTGAAATTGTCTTCCCCTCACACGCAAACAAGAAGAATGTAACTCTCCAAAATCGCCATATGGAAAAACAATTTTTTTCATCCACTTCCATGGGCAACAGCTGATGGACTAGAAGTTGGCCATCCTGTCTCCCTTATTCACATAACCCATGTGATGGTTATAATCTGCCACAGTGAGTGGTTTTACAACATTCCGCCCTTCATCTCAAAAATTACCTTCTGCTGGCGCACTGTGAACATTCCTCAATACGCGAGTGTCTCTCCTGTCCCTTCATAGTATTGCCATCAAAATATCCAGACACCCTAGTTATTATTTGAATGTCACCCTGTTTCAGTTTTAGTTTCTTGAGTCTTAGGTCATGTGGCATGCTCTCACTATTTAGTCCGACAGTTCCGCAACAATTCATTTTTCATTGCCATATCACTGCATAAGTCTGGGGAGGATATGAAACTGATCATGAACAATCTATGATCATGTTCTCCTACCTTTCTAGTCAGTTCTGTTACTGTGGTGGGTTACTGTCAAATGTTGAGCCATGTGTTTTCCATCCTTCCTCATGAACACTTTCATAAGTGTATCCAATGCACTCACATAGGCAACATATCTTTATGCTACACGATCTGTTTTTCTTGGGAATTCAGTGTTTTGAAACTAACCTTCCTTTGAAGAAGACAATGACCTCATCTACTGCCAGACATTTGGAAGCACTGTAAAATTTTGAAAATGCCCTATTTAGAATTTCAAATAGGTTTTGTATTTTCCACAGTCTGTCAAAATTTCCATCCAACCTGTCAACTCCAGTCCTGCTGTCTGTGAAATGTAAAAACTGAAGGATGTGTCAATCCATCTTGTTCATCATGTGAGTGAAGGTGTGTAAAGCTGGTTCACAGGTGCCCAGCAGTCTGTCAGTTGGTCTTGTAAGCAATGTCTCATTTGTATTGTTATTAGAAGTGTAGTCTGTTCAGTCTAAAAACAATCAATGGGGATGAATTACTTTACAACTGTATTGTTATTATGAGGAACACAAATATTTTGGCTTCAATAATGTCAGGTAAAAGAGAAGGTCCCTTGCCAAGAGTGTCTAAGTAACAATAAGAGTAGTGTTTAGTCTCCACCAACAGTGGCGTGATTATTTCTACAAAATACAATAGCAAAATGCTACAGAGTGGATCTGTCATTTATGTGTGGTGCTTCACTGTACTTCCTTCCTTTGGGACTCCCAGTGGAAGTGCATACTACTCTTTTGAGCAGAAGAAGGCACTGCCCATGGCAAGGTTGCTGGCTGTTTTGTCTCTTGATCTGGACTACTCTGTTATTATTATTTTTCTTCAGGGGTATTGTGTGAACAGGGGTTGTTTGGCACTTGAACACCAGCCCATACTGTTAGTCACACTGTGGACATGTGTTGTACCAATGGATCATTTTTAACTTCCTCATAATCCCCACTCCTCTACCACTGTCTCAGTGTCAGTCTTTTACTCCTCACTGTCATAGTCCAAAATCAGCTCAGATATCTGACTTGGTTTCGGCAGCATAACTTTCTTGCTTGCGTGTGTACTTCAATCATGACTGTGAAATGCTTGATGAAAGCAGAATGCATTCTGCTGCATTCCATATATAAACTTCACACAAGATCAATGATGTTCATACATCTTGAGTAGACCATTGGTTACGAAATAGAATGCAATTCAGTAAACGTACATTTCTTGTCCTTTATCTTCAATATTTTTTTTACCTGGTAACCCTAGCTGCCTGTATTAACAACCTTCAGGCTGAAAGATGTGTCCCGAACACATGGAAGTGTGTGCACGTACAAAAACAAACTATGCCTCTCCAGTCTTGCCATGTGTGTGTTCCAACTACAGCCTGCTGGTGTGTTTGGCTTTATCAATGGAGTCCCAAATATAAGTAAAAAGATGAAGGGTTAATGAAATGGCATTGCAGGGTGAGGACCAAATTCATCTGGTTCAGGTCAGTGAGCAATGCCAGCTTGTGAATGCAGCAACAAATATTTGGGTTCCATGAAATGTAGGGAATTTCTTGACTAGATAAGGAACTATTAATTTCTCAGGTAGGACTTTATTTCATTGAGTCACTTATTTTCTCATTCTGAAATGCTCGAGATTTGCTATCTGACTACACTTCATTACACCCCTGAAGACAGTAATCTCCATAGCAACCGTGTTGAGAACATCAAATCTAAACATATAAATACAATGATATGAAAATGCTGTCATCACTTAAATGAGAACAAGAAATTCACGTGTAATTCTAAAAACAAATACATAAGTCAACACCATTTCTGCAAAACACATGAACACGCAACTGATTTCAAATCCAACTGATCGTACTGTAATTTCTTAAACTATCTTGTCACACACATCAGCATGCAAGTTCTTCTGCTGTTCATTATGTGCTCTATTCAATGCAGTTATAAAAGTAAACAAATTTCCCTTTATTAATCATAAGTTAGAGAGTACTGTACATTACTTAAACATCTGCATTGTAGTAAACCCTAAACATTAGCTGTACTTGGACAGCAATGTGGTGGAGTACTTATAATCTGATCACCCCCAACTTAATTCTATACCACAGAAAATATCCACATCTTAAACATCACCCTGAAATATAAAGTCCCCTTTGCCCTAATTTCAGTCTGACACAAACTTGCATAATTTGAAAATGACAATTAGTCAAAAGGCATCAACATGTTACCTTCAGTTAAAATAAATCTGCAACAGTTGCCTCCATGAATTTCTTATAGCTGGCCATGAAACTAGCAACAAATGCTTCAAGATGGATGATGGGTTTGCTGCCTAGATGTATGCGGTGTTCAAAGAATGCTGCTTTTTCAACAACCTGCGTCTTTAACTGCATGTCACAATTCTTAACAAGCTCTTGCAGGAGTCCCTAAATGAGAAGAATGAAGTTTAATTCCATACTGCTCTATATTACAAACATGTTTGAGCTAGGAACCTGCACCACTAAAAATGAACCACAAGGTTCCAAGTCATGATTCATATACCACAAGGGCTCAAGCTGCATAATCAATCCACAATATTCTGCTTCCTTTGTAAGTTATCCCTGGTCTTGTCCATAAACTTCAGAGAGACTTTCTATGGAAATGAAGTGAGAGGAAAATATAGATGAATTGAATGTACAACAAACAAACATTAACATTACAAAACATGAGGATAAGTCATTCCTTGTCCAACTTACTCACAAAAGTAGGGTAAGTAATTATTTCATGCAAGTTTCAAATTAAAAGTAATGTGAATACAGAGAACTGAATATCAAATTCAGGAGGCACCTCTGTGATCAGTCTAATGAAATCATTTTACAATGCATCTATGCAATTATGGTACTGATTACTAACAAGTTAGCAAGTTAACATCTCTGCCTTGTAATAGTATCCTGTACTCTTAAATAGTATTCATGTGAAAAGAAACAAGACTGCAGAAGTTTACAACATACACTTAACGGGCACACCATCTGGCAGACATAAGTATGAATGGCATGCCATGAAGGCACAGAGTGGAAGAAGCATAGCTCTACTCATTCTTAACTTTGGCACTAAATGGGAGGTGGTGTGGTCAATGCCAAGCCTCATCCACTTTACCCCTGGGACAGACCTGGTACACATTTGAAGTTAATAATATGAAAAATGAATATAAATAATGTGAGAAAGAGAAGTGATATTCTGTACTGACAGAAAAGTTGTTCACTTTGAAATGATCTGTGAAATAAATCTCTTCACTAAACTACACACTCAGCACTATGATGAAATTCCCCCTTCAGTGAACAAAGACTAATTTCACATACAATTATTCACAGTCAACTGATACTTTAGCCCATTCAAATGAGAAGTCAAAACTATATTTTACATACACACAATATTTCATACATTCCATGGAACCAAAAGTTAGTCAGAATGGAACTTATATTACACACACACACACACCTGTGTGTGTGTGTGTACTATAAATTCCATTATTACCTGCATTTTAAGTACGTATTTAGCATGATGATGAATTATTTAACCCAAAACATGTAGCATTTTCTGAGAATATATAGTGATGTTACAACTGATGATGTGATTTTATTTTGATTATTTCAAAGACACAACAGGATAAATTCTATTAAATTTACTGATTTATGCCCACTTTTTTCAGGAACATAACTAGGGTGTAAAACAAAGGCTTGGTGTATTATGATTTCAGCAACCAATTTGAAAAGCAAAAACATACACACAAAACTGGAAATCTCACCTTAAAAATAAATTCACTGGGTATACCATGAATCATAAGTTCATAGAGCCTGCTGCGTATCTGCAGAAGCTTCTGTGGTGACTGTTCTTGGACAATCATTTTAGCTGTATCTTTAAGAAAGATCTCCCAGTCATGCAATGCTACTGTCTGGTTGGGCTGAAAGGGGTACCTATAAAAAGGAAAAAAATACAGCCAGATAACTGAATTAAATTCCAAATGACTCAAAAATTCACTGTGCATTCACCTCCCCACCAAAATGTTTCCCACAATACATTAATAAATGCTGTATACTGGATTCAATGTTAACATTTTACTACTTCCTGTGTAATCATTAAAAAATTTCTGTATTGTACTAGTTCTCTACATTTTGTAATTTAATGGTTCATTCCACAGCCTACTGCCACTGGCAAAATTTTGAATCCATGGGGTGGGGTGGGGAGAAGGGAGGGAGGGGGAGAGAGAGAGAGAGATAATGTGCGTAGATTATATGTACATATTATAAAGAAAAACATTAAATATCTAACAGGATAGTCAGTGCCTCAGCTGTGATTCAAACACACTGAAATACTGGGAGACTAAACCCAAGCACAGAGATCAGATAATACAAACAAAAATTAAATTTGCAAGAAGTTTCAAAATTACTTGTGTGAATTAGTTGCAAAATAAAGCAGTTAAGAAATGATGAAGGTAAATCAGACATTGTGTGAAGGATGAATATTTTATGCTGGTCTATGGCCATATATCTGCATAAAAGAACATAACTTATTTGGACAAAACAACTGATTCATTGGACAACAACTTAAAAACATAGAAGATATTGACCAACAACACCATGGTTATGTGACTTCAAAAAGTCATGAAGAAAAAAGCCTACGAGAAATGTACATAAAATTTTTGATAACCTCAAGGGAACAGACTACTTGGGTAATCTAGACATAGCAGAGAGCATGATTTAAAATGGATTTTTTAAGAGAATGTGAGGGGTGGGCTGGATTTAAGTGACTTAGAATTGAGTCCCAAAGCAAATGTGTACGAACACTGTAATGAACCTTCAAGTTTCATGAGAGGCAATGAATGTCAGCTTTTCAAGAAGGTGCCTGCGCCACAGAGTTTGTTACAGAAGAACCTCACAAAACAAGACTCAAATTATTCAAAATTATGGGTTGTAAAACTGGATATCTATGACAGTGAGAAAAATCGCTAAGTGAAGTATTTACTTTCATGGTCTGACATGATTTCATGTGTCCATGTTAAATGCTGCTGAAGCTACAACATGAAGTCTTGACATGCCCAATAATGTAAAGTTCAGGTGGAAGAAATTGTTAAAGAAAATGGTCCTTGGTTTAAATTGTTGTTAACATGTTTGCTCCCAGCAACAATGTTGCTTGCTGAACTGCCAACCCATAAATTGTTTATACCAGGGACACATTTTGTAACATAACACTAAAATGTAATTTTCTCCTAAGCTACTGCAGACAGAGAAAAATGTTTTTTTACAGGGTACAGACTGAAAGTTCTAGTATTGGCTTAAAATGTGATATTTCATGTCATACATCCCTGGATGGAGTGGAACACCACACATTTGTTTACCCTACACAAGGCAACACTTCCAAATCTTTGCCTTTTTTACTGTTTTCAACACACTCCAAAAACTAATAAGACTGTTCAAGTGAAAAGAAAAGACTTCAAAAGGGTGTCACATACACCACCCAGTGAAAAAAGCAAAAACTACAGGGTACAACCACATTTTATCTCATTGTCACACAACACCTCTACACTTCACCATTTTGACTGCTGCCGACACACTCTGAACACCAAGAGAATTGTTACATTACAAGGAACTTGATGTAAAAAGGTACTACATACATCTCCCAGTTACAAAGCTGAAACTACATGGTAAAACTGCATTTTTATCACACTGTGTTCTGATCCAACCATGGTAAGATACGGTAGCCTGGACAAAATAACAGACCCAACCATGGTCAGATATAGGTGCAAGCATGTTAACATAAACGTCATATTAGTTTCATTAAACTGCTACATCAAAAGGATGGATGGGTAGATGGATGGATGAATGGATGGACACAATCCTGAAACTTATTCTCTTCAGGCAATATCTTAATACTGTTATAAAATCAGTATGTACATACTGCTGAACTTTGCAAGTCTCCAAAAAGAGTATGGCTCTCCTAAGATTCCCATTTGACTGCACAGCAATTCGTTCAGCCATTTCATTTGGAAGTGATAAACCTTCCTTCCTGCATATACTCTGAAAATACAGATGATAAGTTATAATGAACAAGAAGGTACTTGGACATGTAACTGAACAATCACTTCTTTTATTCTAACTAAATGGACATAATATGATAAATACATATATTTATCACCAGTTACCTTCTACATATTTCTATAGGAACACCACGTATAAACTGCTCAAAACTAATGCAGCCATATGGTACAACAAGATATTTTACATTTTATAGCACAACCTATGTAACAACATTGCAAAAAGCACACCGTTTTTGAGCAAGTAACGCAATGGTCTCCCTGAAGATGGTGTAACAAACACCGAAACATGTAGGAGGTAACTGGTGATAAATATATGTATTTACCATATTATGTGCATTTAGCTGGAATAAAAGCAGTGACTGACTGCAAGAATGAATGAAGTGGAAAGCTGCAAAAAAATGTAACTGAACAGCCAACTTTCTTGAAAATTCAGGTCTTCTCGGATGTAACACAATATCAATTGGTAAACAGTGACCAACATTCAAAAGAGCACTTGACACTGAAGATAAAGACATTATGCTCCTTTAAAACAATGGTAACTGTCTATCAGCTGAAAGTGAGTAACATCAACAATGCTGTGAGAACCCCATATCCTGGATTCAACTTGTAAACGTACAAAACATGAATACTAACATAGTAGCCCTGACATAAAGTGCCAGGTTTTGCACACATATAGACAGCATGGTGGTAAACCACATATTCTTAACCTCAACAATACATTAAGGTGAATGGTCAACTTAAAAACTGTTCCAACTACTTTACTTCTACAGAATCAGCTACCAATACCTACTTGATAAGAGCTGGTCTCATAGTGGCAATCAAACCCTGGTCATAAAGCTGGCAACCACCCACTTCAATGATTAAGATATCTGAGATCATAACAGATACAGACATAAAAGAAACTTAGCCTACCTGAAGGATGCTAACAGTCTCTTCTTTGGTTGGTGCTCCTACACGAACACCAAGACAACGACTGCGAATGGCTGGTATAACTCGAGAAATTGTATGAGCAACAAGAATGATACGACATGTTGCAACATACTTCTCCATGGTTCGCCGAAGA
>JGI20166J26741_11628585_pt1 | contig 11443 bp, 6 predicted proteins | sample TergutCu122P5_FD_26741 | JGI IMG/M metagenome (IMG submission 26741) | reverse complement strand
AAAAGTCACTGGGGGCTAGATCCGGTGAATAGGCAGGGTGTTCCAACACAGTTATTTGTTTAGTAGCTAAAAACTCTTCTTTGCTTTTGTTCTTCGGTGACCTCCTTTGGGACCATTTTTGCACACACCTTCCTCATGTCAAGATCTTCAGTAAAATTCTCCTAACTGTTTCTGTGTCAATGTTCACTTGCTCTGCCATGCTCCTGACAGTCAGCCGACGATTTTCACGCGCAGTTTGACGAACTTTTGCAATGTTTTCTTCAGTTCTGCTTGTCGCTGGCCGTTCTGATCTCTCTTCTTCAGTGACACTTTCTCTTCCCTCAGAAAAACGTTTCACCCACCTGTAAACTGCTGTTTTCTTCATAGCATTATCCCCGTAAACTTGCACTAACATCAATTAACAACAAGAAATTTAATGTTCGTTCGTTGTTCTAATTCAAGCTCCAACATTCTCACGGCGGCAAACCAAAACACAGGCAGACAGTAATAGATGCCACTCAGAAAGAGACTCCTATAGATCAACAACAACACAGCTGTGAAATGCTGATATGTCAATATCATCAAACCATACTAAGACTTTTGTCCAGTGCTGCCACGGCAAGCACATGGTGGCAAATTCGCGAACCTTATTGTCTGACCACGTATCATTTAAGGTTCTTATTTTATCCATCAAGTATGATTTTATCACTTCCCACTACTTCTCCACTGTGTGTGTGAGAGCAGTCAGCTTAGTGAGCTACATTGATGTGGTGAATGAGTTGACAGGAGCAGAAGCTGATATTTGTCAGATAAAACCATGACCCTGTACTTGTTCTTTTTTCCACCTGTACAGATCACACTGGGAAGTCAGTAAATGTCGTTATGCTAAGTACTTGGACAATCTTGATAAAATACCTCATGTACAATAATGCATTAGGATTTATAACAGCTTAAAGTTTCATAAGCTGTTACTTTCTATGGTGTTGCCTGTGCAATACAAAACCAAACTTTCAGTTTCTTGTTCCCCAGCTGGACAAGGTGCATAATACATCTTAGACAGGTCAAAACTATTTTGAAGCAATGTCTTTCAGATTCTCATCACTCATAGCGAATACAGTTTGAAATTGGTTTTCAACCTAAGTCATAAAGGGGTGTCTTTGCATCCAAAGTTTAAGCAAATACAATAGAACCTCATTAGAACAATGTATGAAATTCCTAATTTACTAATATAGTGAAAGTATTGGTTGTGCATGGGCAACTGTAATGGACAGTACACAAACTCGCGCCTTACGTATTAATGAATCATAACAAACATGTGCAGCTGTCTTCGGTGAATTTTAAAGTGGCACAGGACATATGCAGTGGGATTAGCATTTGTAAATGCACATTTCTTGTGCAGGAAAATAACATGAAATGTGACAGAAGGTTCAGAAAAGAGAATGTCAAATGACTGTACTGTGGGCATGATGAAGGGAGCCACGAAAAGCAACTTTACTTTCTGGTGAATGGTCACAAGCACCCCCACCCATTCCTTCAAGGAAAAGAAAAACTAGTAGAAATAGCTGCTATCAAGGAAACCCTGAAGGAAAACTTAGGAACAAAATTTGTAAAGTAAAACATATAATGCTGATTAGGTTCTCATCATTGTTTGGTGTGCTTTAGTGTTGTAAAATGTATGTATATACTGTGTATAGTGGTTAGTAACAGGGCATATGTGTCCCTTAGAAATTTGAGCCAATTTCAGGAAGTTAAAAACTGTTAACATAAATTACAGCTATTATGAGGTGAGTATGGTTTCTGCGCAATTTCAAACATTTGGAAACAGAAGGGTAAATAATTTTATGGAAAGAGTAGGGAAAAATACTGATTTACACTAGCGATGCACAAATGGTACAAATTCATTTGTATGTAATTTCTGATGTTCATTTTATTTGTAGCATTACTCTTTTCCATCAATGCAGCTTAATAGCTGCATTGATGGAAAAGAGTAATGTGGTGAATGTCACTTTAAAGTACTGATTTGTGTAACTGGTAATTGTAAATGTGACTACATGAAGGGCAACTTGCAATTCTTCAAGGGGTGTTAAAGAAGTAATACTGCAGGTACCAGATGTGGCTATTAAATAGTGTAAATGGTTCCAAAAATGTGCTTTACTTAGGAAATCTGCCTCTACTCCCCTTTTTTTTTTCCATTTGTGGCATGTTAAACAGAGAACTTTATTGTCCGCTTTACTAAGGAAATTATTACACTGCACAGAGGGCCAGAATCACTTGAAAGCTGGCCAAAATTCTTACTTTACTGGTATTGTTTGAAACACATATTTTTAATAAAACTAAGACGAAAGTAAGTAAGATTTCTAAAAAATTCAATGAAACGAACGTTACAGAGGAAGAATTAAGTTATTCACTTTCTGTGCTGTTACTATATCCTGAGTCACTTGCATTTATCACAGATGCTGAAGTACTTGCACTAACACCAGACATTAGTGAAGTTGGAGCCTCTAAGAGGGCAAGGACTGCTGAAGAAAGTGATCCTCTTGATTTCTTCAGTAGTTCCCTTAACGAAGAGATCACAGGATCCGACGTTACTAAACTGCCGCAGTTAACTACTTCCTGCTGTGCTAGAAGCAGACGTTTTGCAGTATGATCAAGTAATGGTTGAAGCTTGATTTCACACTCATCATCTGTCACGATTATCGAATCTGGGTAACAACGCTCTTTAGCAGCCCTGACTTTATTGTATGATAGTTAAATATTGCACCCTTTTGTTTTGGCTTGAAGTCTGATAGTATTATACTGCTGCTTGCTTAGCTGGGCTTCAACTAGAAGGGAAATCACTTCCTCATCAGAATACACCTTTGTTTCCCTCGCAGTTTTTTCTTTTTTCCAAGCCAATGATATTTTGGCAGCCTTTTAGGAGTTATCTCGGCAGCTTCATGCAACAGGTTTGAGGCAGCTACATTTCCTGATTCTTGAAGGCTCATCTGACTAGCGAAGACTAACTCCTCCGTCGAGAAACTTTTTCGTACAGCTTCCATTTTCCTCCTTTTTGTTCTTTTGCTTGACTGGTCGAAAGTAGTCTGGGGTCATCTTTGTCCTTGCGAAGATGAAGCACATTCTACTGGATGCCGACTTGATTCTTCTTCATGTACAGGTACATGGACTGGCAGCACATCTTTTTGTTCAAGACAAATTGCATTTTCGCGAGCAAATCAATAATTTTTTCTCTGACATTCTTCCCACTTTGAAACGTTTACTGCAGAATCTTGAAACTGTATTCTGCACGTTCCTTAACTCTTCACGAGAAAGATTCTGTAATCCCATTTCCGTGATAAAATAGTCCTTTAAATAACTACACTGATAGCTTCGATCGCCACTATTATGTTGTCATAAAATCTCAAATAATTCCTTTCTCGTTTTTGGGATCTCCATGATAATTTATTTGCATTCGGAACATGCACTGTAGATATCGATTATGATACAGAAATATATAATATATATTTGAAGCTGAAGTGTGATACCCTTGCATCAGCTGAAGCTTTACAAACTCAATATGCTTGTCTACCAATTTTTCTCAAAAAGGCGCAAATATGCGCAAGCAACTTTCTTCCCGCTACAATTTTGGATCCATAATGAGTGTCATTTTCCAAGAAAGATTGCAGGGTCATGCAGGGTACCCTTTTGAAACTCTACGTAAACATTCCTACTCACGATCACTTACCACAATTTCAAAAGTCCGTGATTTGTATCACATGATATGCAATCAAAATCGCATATTTAGGTATAATGGTATAAAATAGTTGTACTTGCCGAATATTGAACCTACATAATGGTAACGAGACTGCTTGCTGCTGCTTTTGCTTCTAAATGCACTCGGCGCAAAGTCAGCAAATTATGAGTCACCACAACGAGCTCTTTCACGGGCTGTTGTGGAGGCATAAACAAACGGAGAGGCAGTCTTTCCCTCCTTTCTTAATCCGCCAGGGTTTGAAGAATATAAAGGGGCTGTTTACAAGTTAATTGCTTGAACGTGCAGAAATGGAATTTTGGCCAGCTTTTGTATGATTCTGGCCCACTGTGCACTGATGTAATATCCACCAGAAGCTACACACTGCTCTGTATGAGACTTCCAGGACTCGAAGCAGCCTCTGACATCATGTTCTGAGAATACTTGAAGTTCAAGTACTTGCTGTCTTCTCCAAGGGGATGTAGCTGGGGAGGTTAGTAGGGCAGCTGCTGCAGGCAACAGATTCCAAGGCATGGCAAAGTAATTAGTTTAATTAAAAATATTTATTTTCTGCACTTAACAAATTAAAATTATTGAGCCAAAGAGAAAGAAAATCAATAAATATTCTTTTTAGGTTCATAAATTCTGTTAGGGGTGACCAATGTGATTACTCACACCAGGCACAAGAAAATCCAGTTAAGCCATTGCTTCTCCAAACAGCTCACGTAACAGAATGAAGGTTTAGGCATTTTTCTTCAATTTCACAAGAAATTGCTGTATGTTCATTTCTCATTTGTTTTAGTGAAGTATGATTGCAGCAAGTTAAGAAAACTGTTTATAAAAATATTTTATTACTGACACTGCCAACATAACAGAGCTTGGTTTAGCATATGAATGGGAGAAGGTTCAGTGGTTATTAGTACATACTTATTTTGGTTATCAATGGTCATGGATAGGGGCTGGACATGCAGTCTCATTATTAAATAACCACACCTTCTGTCTAACCTCAAAATAATTTGAAAATTTTCCTAGTCTATTTAAGACATGGTCATACAGCAGAAATGTTGAAATAAATGACTACAGTGCCCTAGGCATAGGAGTCTGGGTATTGTAATAATTATAGTAGGTTGCTGTCAGTTATAATCATAATTACATTACAGGTGCAGTACATCAAGTTTCTCAACCTAAATGCAATGTTTTTGGGACAACTAAATGTGTTGTCATGCTGCAGAATAATTTCAGTATAAAACTTCAGGGAGAATTAGTAAATGTGAAGATCCTGGAACATAAGCCATTTTAGACTTCTTAATTATCTCTGATGCTGATGTGTTGCTTGGTTATCACATACCATAACAGGTATTTTTCCTTAATGCTGCTGTGGATACATGACTTTGGCACACCAATTACTGCAATGATATTGAGGTAAATGGTTTGTAGTGGACACCAATAACCTGATGGCAATGAATAAGAAATGGGATGCGAACTCAATCAATGTGGCTCAGGATAGGACCAAGTTATGTACTTCTGTGACCATAGCAAATATAGCTCCAGTTCCATAAAATACAGGATTTCTTTACCAAATGAGTGGCCACAAAAGTGTTAGTTGTCCCCTGCTGGAAAGAATGGGCCATGAAAGGAACCCAAGCAATAAGAAGAATATATTTGGAAAATGTTTAGAAACACTGAAAGATTCTGCTTGGTAAGCCCAATGATAGGTCATCAGAATCAATATCATGCAGAAAAGGGTGGCCGGTAATGGCAGTGATGCACCTAAGAACAAAGATGTGATTGAGATTCTTCTGGATGCAAAACTGAAATAGAAAGGAAAATATTCTGTTGGAATATAGGGGAGCTAGAGGGAAGGAAATCGTTTACAGCATAAACAAAATAATAAATTTTAATAAATAACATTTATGCTCATTGTTACCTTACATAGTAAAATCTGTCACTCAATGTACAGTAACTGTAATTTTGTCCACCACTGTAAATCATTTGATTTTCCAATTTCTGCCACTGTGTGATGAAACACATTTTTTTGTTACTGTGAAGTCAGAACAATGGAAGACATTCTAAAAGTACACAAAATGCCACTTTGGTTTGGCAAAATACAGTTTAAAGGTGGATTAGTTTCCATTCTTCATTCTTTAGTAATTACAAACAGAGTAGCTTTATCACATAGAAAGCCTTCATCCACTGGGGCATCTAATTACAGCTGCAATGCTCAGGACACTGCTAAAAGAAAGGCACTGTATTTATAGAACAGTGAGAGAGGTTATGTTTCATGTATGTCGCATGGTATTCAAACATACTTACATCACATCCTGTAAATGTGCTGCTGGTTATGTCATGAAGTGAGTGGTAGAACCAACACTTTAGGTAACTGAATGTATTGTCATAAACAAAAAAAAAAAAGTTACGTCTAGGAACTAATATCAGTCACAAAACATACGACTTGAGTATACGTTAGTGCAGTCATGTCATGGGCTGACATGAAAGAGTCGTATGGTTGGATTAGGCCCACAGGCTTGCCTTTGCCCTCCTCTGGTCTAAACACTCAAAAATGCTTCCCAGACTTTGTGCCTGAAAATGTTCATGGTTTCTTCCTGTCTAATGACATCTGCTGAAGAGTAACCAACATCTTGATGCTGTAATAAATCATACAATTTGGTTGCAATGTTCCTCTCATATATCACCTTCAATTCTTAATCTGTTATTTGTAATATGAAATAATGTACTAGATCTATTTCTTTTCTAGAAGTAATACAGTAAAATCTGGGCTATTGTCTTCCTGAATAAGGTTAGGAGAGGGTTTAACAGCTAAGAGATAACTGATTAATTAAAATTTTTGTGTTCCTGTCGTACTTTGGTGTCGGAATGTTATAGAATTTGCACTTATTTACATTGTAAGTAAAGATAATGGCTTTATCCGTCCTGTAACGCCTTCACTTCTCTTTAAATAACTATTCTGATGAAACAGCCAGTTCATTGTGCACATAATTATCCTCAGTGAGACTCATGAGATGGCACTCATAGTTTTATGGATCCATTCAATATTTGAAGTTATTTTGTCGTATAGTCTGGGACGTTCGGTTCCCGATTTAGAACAGGCTATCCTCCAGTTGCTGACACCAACCAGTGTCCATGTTTTATTGTCTGAAAGCAAACATAGCATTGGACTGCCAGCAAGTTCCTCTTCCTGTCAAGAAAAGAGAGCAGAGTAAGTTGTTATTTAATGCTGTATAATTTGTTGCATTACAATGACTAACATACAGATACTGAAAGTAATGTTTAACTCTCACATTGCAGTCATCTGTCAGATATGGTGGCTCAGTGCAAATGCTGTTTACAGTGGGGATGCTGATGTTTTCACACCTCTCCATTGGACTCAACTTAATCTGTACTCGCTGTAGTTGTTCTCCTGAAACATGAATTCACCACAAACCATGTTTGGCTGTAAGAGTGGACTTAATTACTCCACTGGAATTCTTTATCCTTTTGTCTGTTTAAAATTCTGTATGAAATGACCATACTTGTATATCTCTTTCAAATGAAGTGACTTAAAACAATCATAAAATTCCCACACATATATATTATAGCATTTCCTGTAAGTGACCTTCTACATTCATTCAGTCACATTTACCACCCAAACATTCAAATGTCTGAGAGATGTCATAGTATACAGATGATTGAACTTGATACATTCAAGGTACATAATAGTTTGAAAATAAATCCCAATCTCACAAAATAAAATAATAAGCAAACAGAATTGCTGAAAATGAAACTTAACATCACATAATTCTAAAAACCTCCAGGACCTTCATGGTTATCATAACAATTTTGCTCTGCTGATTTCTTTTGGAGTGTTATTCCCAGTTTAATCTAAGCATTGTTTAATGTGTTTATTCATATCATATAGAGCATACACAATTTAAGCTGTTCATTATCGTAAAATTAATGACATTCTTATGTCTAATTCCACACCATAAAAACGTGTAGTGGAATATGAAACAGAAGATACAACATTTTAGATCTTGTCGTTTGGAGATGAGTGTTTAGCTTAGCTTCTTTTAAGCATGGGAAAAGGCCCCTGGTACACACTACATAGTGGGACCCACGACAGGTCTGGATATGACAGCAAGGAGGTAAGTCCCTACCCCTTCTGCGGATTGAACTCTAATTTTCTAGTCAAAAAAATTCACTGTCTGAGGCTGCTTGGCTAGTCAATACCAGAGAGACTTAAATTTTCACCTAGAGGCTGCATATCCTGACTGATAGTTTTCATGATTTCTATTCACTCACTCCAGAAAAATGCTAGGGCAGTACCTTTAAAGAGGTGAAGATCACTTCACAGTCAACCAACAGGGCAGGAGCCAGACAGCAAGTGTTGAAGCATCAGTGCTTCTGACTTGTATTTTGGAGGTTTCTAGTTTGAATCCTGGCCATCACACCCACTATACTGACTGAAATTTTTTGACTTTTCTTTAAACCCTCCAAGGAAATGATGATACAGTGCTGTCATTAGTGACATCATCATTCATGTTCCTTACACATCCCTACCGATTCATTAATCACTATCAATTTCACCACTCAACACAATATAGTTTACACTACTGACACCATGATTATATAAATACTTACATAAAAATTTAGTGCCAGATAACCCTATATATTTGAAAAAATATCATCAAATAATCCAAGAATCAATCAGTGAGTCTTGAACAGAAAAACAGCCAAATTCAGAAATGCCCAACCTCAACAGACATGTGCCAGTATTACTTACTGTTTCGTGCCCATCCCAATGTGTTGCAATGTGACAGGTTTGTAAGCAAGGCAGCTGATCCTTCTTCAGGTAGGCAGACTGGATGAACAAAGTCAGACATAGTAACAGGTTGTTCTAGTTTCACCATAACTACAGTGCTGCCTTCAACAGGTGATTTGACCATCCCAACAACAGCACGTTCTTGATGCCATGGTGAAGACCCGGACAAGCGGATATTACCCATGTGTGCCACCCACTGTGCTTTCGGTTGTCTTTAGGAGGGAAGTTTAAACATGACACAATACAGTGAAGTGTAGACAAATGTGCAAGCATGTAAAAGGCCAAAAAGCTTACATACTCTACAATAGCATGTATGTGAATTGCAGAATATTGTAGTGCTAGGATTTAAACCCACTTCTGTCTCCCAGCACTATGAATAATTCACAGTTCTCAGTGTAATTCACATTCTGACAGTATAAATATAGTGGGCCAGGATAGAGTAGTCAATATAATGACTCACTACAGGCTTTACAGTCTGGGGGTTGAATGCCGATGGGACCAAGATTTTCCACATCCGTGCAGACTGGCCCGGAGGCCCACCCAGCCTCCCATAAAATGGGTACGGTTCTCTATTCTGGGGGTAAAGCAGTTGGGGAGTGGAGTTGACCACCAACCCTACTACTCCCTATCTGGGCTCTCATAGCCTGTTCTGGGGTGCAATTTACCTTCACCTAAAAGGATAATTATATTTATGGACAAGAATATTCTTTATATGTGTCATATAATACCATTACTGTCTTTACCATCATCATTGTTGTAATCATCATTTTCATTCATTTTCTGTTGTCATTGTTGTTGTTTTATGGCTGCTGCTAATTTTTCTCCTAATATCAGTAGCATGATTATAACTATCATTATCACAATTGCCATCACCATCTCTCTTATCACTACCATCACTAGTACATAAATGTTATCATGTCTGAGGATATCATCATTATTATTGTTACCAACACAGCATTATTAGTATTGCAAATGATGTATCTCATATACTTGTGTATTTTAAAGGCTGTGTCAGTATTGTGGCTAGCAAGCATTATGGACTGAACTGTTGTGCAAAACATTAATATTTGTATTAACATTAATATTTTGCTTTTAGATATTCCAGTGAAATAAATGATATGTAAGGAATATTGTTTTAGATGCATATTGCATTTTATAGGTAAAAAAAAGTTACACATATTTTTATATAAAAGTTATGGTAAAATTGTGAATGTGACTAAGCACCACACCACAAAGTTATATACGAGCAGCATGTAAAACGCTAATCATTTTAGACTTTGGAGTTTTATGGATGCAAAGGATCACATTTATACTCAATTTCATTACCCCTGTGAACAGCCTGTACAATACTACTGGCCAGGTGCAATCCACAGCTTGTCAGGGTGTAGGAACAAAGAATAAAATCTGTGCCTTCTTTAGGAAATGAATCCTGATTCTTCATTGATTCATGTATCTGACTGAACTATCTCTGATACACACAAGGGTAGGAAGAAATATTTTATTGATTTCAAAATTCTATAAACTGAATGAATAAGGGCCAACACAGACTTGGGTGATGTATTTCTTCTGAGATAGTTAAAAAATGAATTCTTTCTTTCCCATTCACATTAGGAGCCTATTTCACATGACAAAACATACCCTTGGAAACATGATGCAGTCGTCAAGAGCCATTCAGCAGACACCAGTGTTGCATCACAAACATGAACACCATCTTTAAACAGTGCAGCATGCCAAGGCCAGTCTCCATAAGCAGCTACTTTACCTAAACCTTGAACGCCTGCAGTTCCTCGTAGACTTTGGGTGCCACATGCTGCTCTCAGCCAGCAGAAGTGGGTGAAACAGTCAATAAATACAAACTTGTACTAATTTTAAGATTCAAGTCTTCTGGGATGTCATACAATGTCAAAGAACTCCCTTAGGATGGGTTGAATTAGAAGAAGAAGGCACCATAGTCCTCCAAAATGTTGGCACCTCTTTCCCAGTCAAAGTGACAGAAGACTTGAATCTTTAACAACACCACTGCAAGAGATCTTAGAAAGGAACTTTACCGTAACATTTTAATTTTGGTACAACGAACAGCATATACAGGTTCAAAATGCATTAAAATGTCTCTGTAATACTTGTTGTGCTGAATTGTTGATAGTTACTTAGCTTGTCAAGAAATTCAGTACTTACAGAACCTGAAGTTTCATTGCCATTTTCGCAATGACCACTGCTAGATCCTACCATAACGTAATTGAATGCAGTCCACACCCATAAAACATTTCTCTAGTAACCATTGTAATGAGACCTTGTATCCTCTCATCTGTATATGGTTATTCCCAGTGGTTTCTCACCTATATGCATATATATATATATGCTTATACAACACATCGCTACCACATGTAGGTTTACATTTTTTAAAAAATGCTGTAAAAGGTGCAACCAGGATGTACTAAGTTAAGACCCTATGAAATAATGGAACCAAAGACACCACAAATATTCTTTTGGGTTAATATTAATGTAATCTCTGGAGCCAAGATAGTGTAGAAAGTATAGTGAATGGGCTATGGGCTGGATGGTCCAGGGTTCAAATCCAAACAGGGACAAGAGGTTATACTTTTCTCCACATCGTCCACACCAGATCTGGAGCCCACCCAGCCTCCTATTCAATAGGCACTAGGAACACTTTCCCGGAGGTAAAGTGGCCAGAGCGTGAGGTTGACTTCCATCCAGTGCTGAGATTAAGAGTGAGGAGCTATACTTCCACTACCCTTTATTCCTTCTTGACATGTACAAGTACAACTTTACCTTTACTTTTCATATAGCATATTTGTTAATTTAACCCTTAGGCTACTAATGTCATATATATATGGAGCTCTTAGTAAAGCCAGAAATGCTAACGTCGTATATATATGGACCTACGTTTGGCAACGCTG
>JGI20166J26741_11628474_pt1 | contig 11443 bp, 10 predicted proteins | sample TergutCu122P5_FD_26741 | JGI IMG/M metagenome (IMG submission 26741) | reverse complement strand
ATGGGAGAGTCGGTGGAAAAAATGCGTAGATGCTCGTGGAGAGTACTTTGAAGAATATTAACAATTTGTACCGGTATTGTCAATAAATATTTTTAAAAAATATATATTTCATGACTTTTGGGACACACCCTGTATATCAATGAAAACAAATTTTCTTAACCTACAAAATGCAACATCCAGAGGCACAAAGCTTTGTCACGAAAAACCACTTCACCAATCATTTTATAGGAAACCTGCCTTTATAGTAAAAAATTCTGGGGTGTGAACACCTATGTACAAGAATTAACAATCGACATCACAAGGAAACCAAGTTTATTGTCTCACCACAGTGACACATTTAAAGCGACATTAACGTGTTTTATCCAGAGGCAGCCTTTGCAGCAAGCCGCTTGTCTCTCTCTTCTGCAATACTCAGTTTCACACCCTTTCCACGTGGCAATGACACGTATGGCTTGGTTGCTTTCCCAATAATGAATACATTGTTCAATCTAATAACAGAAAAAATTCAAATGAAAAAGAAACTACAATTTCAAGCAAGAAAATAAATATGCACATTAATTGAGCACTATGCAAGGAATGGCATGTAGAACAATCGAGAGCTGCAAGCCCTGACCACTTCACTTGTACAGAAAGAGTCCCTGGTACCTAAAGGATAGAAAACTAGGTGTATGAGTGCTGCTGTCAAAACTGGTAAAGAGAAAAATTTCCATTCTTGATAAGGATCAAATTCTTGATTTTCTGGGCATGCAACCTGCACCCTGAACAGTAAACTGAATACCTTAAAATTATGCATACTGCATCAAAATAAATAAAATGAACCTCTGCATGGCAACATCTACAATTCAACAATCTAAAATCAAGGAACTTGCAACCCACTGACTTACTACATTTCTTCCAGATATAGTGAGAGGCAATTCAGCTCATGGCCTGATCTGTCAGTATGTCACACATGATCACTACTCTTCACAAATCACACTGCAAACCCTCTGCCCAAAAAAAAAAGATCACTGTTCATCTCTGACACATTCTACAGTGAGGCAGAAGCGGTAAACATGTACATTATTTCCTTCTACCCAATGAGATCCCGAAGCAAACAAGGGCATGTTTATACTATTTATGCACAATTAACAGTATCTGTACCATCATATTTGAGAGAGACTAAATTTTGCTTTATATCCTGTATTTTCCTTCCATCTTTTTAAGTCACCCTTTTCTCAATAGATGTTCCATAACATAAACAGAGCTGAACATTCCTGACCTCTGAAGTTATGCACTTATGTCACACACACACACACACACACACACACATGCACAAACTCACAACACTATGAAGGAAACAATTTAACTGCAAGTGATGTGAATGAACAAATCAGTACAGCATGATACGCATAGCATGTACAAACAGAATAGTGAGCAATACACATGACTCCAGGCAAATGATGCAAAATACCATATAAAAGTGTATTCAACTTGGGTAATGCTGGTAAGGCATTTGATTGGCCGAATCAGCGACCATTAGATGAAGATTATTTTTGGCCTCGTTTTGACTGTATTAACCATGAAACTGATAACACAGCTTCGATCAGGCCAATATACAGAATTTTAATATAATTACATTACATCGGGCATACTTATATTTTGTGAGACTAGCATACAGAACATGTGGGGGGGAATGTGCCAAAGGAGCTCATAATTTATAGCATTTACCGCATATATTCAGAATGAACAAAGTGATGAGAACAAGACCAGACAGTTCGTAAAGCCTACTGATCTACACGATCCTTCAAGAAATCACAACTTAGTGAGGATGTGAACATTTGCAGTCTTATCCATGTCATAAGTAGGCTGGCATTACAATGGCATAACAGTGTTGATGTATTAAAGTGCAGAAGATAAATCAACTTCCAATAATTCTGGCAATAACTGGGTCGAGTTAACATCTAACGCTTACCGTGTGGCAAATGTATGTCCTTGAGAATCTTTAACATGGACTATGTCAAAAGATCCTGGATGACGCTCTCTGTTGACCACTGTACCAACACGTCCCAAGTTACGCCCTCCAGTTATCATGCACAGATTACCTACAGTCAAAGAACAAATTAAAGAAATACGGAAGATTGAGTGCCAAGCGCATACAGTATAAACAATAAGGTAAATCTGTCCCTGTGCACACCATGAAGGCATACAGAGGGTGTTACATATGGCTCCATGTATTCTTAATACCCACATTACACTAACCAACTATCAAAATCATGCCCTGATAGCTAAGAGTGTTTCTCTCTTGGGATAAAAAAATAAGTAAATAAGTGACAAGCCATCTGTATTGATTCAGATTTCAGTAACAATGGTAATAACAGTTTTCTGCAGTACACAGTTGTAACATCACTGTCCATGCATGTATGTGCCATGTTACACAATCAAGTACTCCATTTTCAAGGTGCATCTCATACCGTTTGACCATTACGCCTGTATGAATAAGATCACCAACGGTCCCACACTTGCTCAACCAATTTCAAAACAAAACAAGCAAACAGACATATTTTTATGATACACTAAGAGAATAAAAATCTTACTTTGTCGAATGCTGCAGAAACCTTGCCTAACAGTGACAATGCACTGCACAATAAACCAGCCAGGAAAGAGGTTCACAATAAAATCAATTCCTACATGATCATTCATTACTTACCAGAATCAAATTTGATGCTGTCCATTATTTTTGATGTTGCAATATCAAGCTGGATAGTGTCATTCACCTTGATGACAGGATCTGGGTAGCGGATAGTTCTTCCATCATGAGTCACCAAGAAAGGAATTTTTTTGGGACCAATCTGCACCCTTTTCACTTTGCAAAGCTTGTACTGCAATTAACAGCAACACTAAAAATTTATTTCACATAGATGTCTGATTTTGTAACACACAAACACGACATTTTCTCAATCTGTAGGCCTGGACAGCATATCTATAATTTCAAGAACGTTAAAAAAAAAATTAGGACTAATATGATGTACCGCACAGCCTTGTTTTATGACCTTTTAAAACCCCTTATCAATTTATAGCACTTCTTAATTTAAGCCCTCTCATTTTTGGTTTTATGCTCTTTGGTTCGTTTATTTTAATTTTTTTTTCCTTATGGGACACATTATTTGTTAATAACAAAACACAAAGTAAAGTTGTTCCTGTACACAACATGAAGGCATATATGAAAAGAAGAGGTATAGCTCCACTCATTTTTAACCTTGGCACTAGGTGGAGGTGAATGGTCAACATCATCCCCCATCCACTTCACCTCCCAGAAAGAACCCTAGCACCCACTGAACAGAACGCTGGGTGGGCCTCAGAGCTGCTCTGGATGGTTTTTGGAATTAATAACAACAACACTGGAACCAAACAAGGTTTCACAACTTGTTTTATATACCTGGTAGAATCTGAATAATAATAATAACAACAACAATAACAATAACAACAACAACAACAACAACAACAACAACAATAATAATAATAATAATAATAATAATAATAAAGGCAGGTTTGCTCAAGTATCAGGTGCCAAAATGCCCAGGTGGCTACTCTTGTATGATGACACACAGCATTTGTGGGTTATCAGGATGGAACTTGCTGCATGCCACACACCTGTTACCTAGAATGTTTGGGCGGCCCAATTATTTATTTTGTAAGGTGGCTACATGGCATTACATATTTGTATCATAATTCATCATTAATTATAGGCTACAACTACTTCGGGTTTGGTTTAGTGCAATGACATACCTGTGTAGCAATTATGTCCTTACTCTCTATTAGAATTTATTTTAATTGTAGTCAGTACCTGGTCTGAAAATGAAGTACTTCAAAATATCCATAATCTGGTATTAATACAACAAAATACACTGTTGTCCCATGTCCAACAAAGCTTGTACCCTACAATCGCATCACGATTACTACAGCTCTATAGTGGGGAAGCTAAACAGTTACATTTTAGTGCACCCTTCATATAAAACATGAATATTTCATGAACCAAAAAAAGATAACCTTATAAAACACAAAGCATTTTGTGGAGGGGGAAAAAAAGACATTGTGCAGCACATCTCAAAAAATTCAGTAAGTATATTTTTTGACTAAATACATGAAATGCGATGGTCAGGCGGTGGCAAAAGGATAGTTTTCCCTTCCAACTATAACACACTCGACCTACAGTAACCAAATACCTAGACTTCCTCAGATGAGTAAACATGTTATCAGGTAAAATCAATTATACAGTGCCTTAAACATTGTATCATCACAGGAAGTATTAAAATTGATACTTTACTGTATCCCAAAATAAAAGTACAAACTACAAATAGCAATATCAAGGTTCAAACTTTTCTAGCAAAGTTTACTGGAGTAGTCAGACTCATAATGTACAAGGCCTTGCTGTCCAGCAATTCCTACAGGCAGAGAAAACTTCAAAACCAAATAAGAATAATGAAAATACACATCCTTACTGTACCTACTGAGCCACAGTTTCTCACACTGTGGTAAACATAACATTACTGGTAAGCCAACCACTGTTTATTAGTACACAGGCTTATAAAAAATCAATGTACATATGTAAAAGGATAAAAACTTTAAAAGAAAAAAACTAAAACACAGCAGTGCTGGAAACATTATATGACTCATACATGCCGTCAGCCAGTCTTTCCGAGTATAGGATTTTTAATTAAACAAGAAATATATTGGTGGTACACAGAAATTGTTAGATTTCATTCAGTGGTCGGCCAGCCAAAAAGCTGAAGAACCCCTTCACCAACCAATGGTACACAGTGTACATAAACACACGAAGTCTACTTCAGTAAATATCATTACCTTGAAAATATAACACATATGAATGATTACCTTTAAAGAAACTTTATACAAACAATTACTGTCAAATAGAACCATTTTCTTCAATGTTAATCATGGTGAAAAAACAGACACATGTCAAACCATTGGCTAATAATGATGGAGTTCATACTTAAGACAATTACTGAGGCTTTGCAACATGCTGGTGATATAGAGAACTGAAGTTCTAGTGTCTATTTATGACAAAACTGTTAATTCACGCCATAAATACACAAATATTAGATAAAAACATGACATAGCTCTCAAATAAAGTGACCAGTTACTTACACCTCCCACTCACACAAAAATCTTCAACATAAACACCAACTCTTAAAAAGATAGCAATAAACCTTACTATATAAAAGCTGCATTTGCAATTTTGCATCATATTTATTGAACAAAAATCTGCAGCTGTCCAATAATGGCACACCTTGAATGTACCGCATAAACAGCAAACTTCACTGTAAACAGTCAGAACTATATTTCAATGACCCCAAAAACAATTTTTAATATCTTCAGTACCGCCAAACAGTTAGAAATTCAGTGCTACTTACACTGATACCGAAGACAAACATGAATGAAAGACACCTTGAATGTGTGAAATACATCTGCCAAAATCATGTTTAGTATGCTGGAAATGCTCCTTGAACACAGTAATAACAAGCACCACAACTTACTTGCCCTTTTTGCATAAAAACTTCCATGCTCGTTGACATGGCAAGGCAAGAAACAACACTAAGTACCTTGCCCATATTAGTCCACTATGAAGAAATGTGACGAACAAGATTCCATTTACATCTAACAGGATTTATTTCATGTCGGAATAATTCAAAATTTCTTTTGAAGTAGCTCTTGTGTACTCCTTGGGACTTGACACATAAAGTACATTAATCCTCATTTACCTTGGCTTCTTCAGCTGTGATTCTGTGAATAGCAAATCTTCCCTTAACATCATAGATCAACCTGAAGTATTCTCCAGTTTTCTCAATTGTCACTACATCTGCAAAATCAAAACATAAATCAATCAAATAAGATACTTGGTCAAATCTTTCATATGAAAAGTTTACTTTCTGCACCAGAAAAAAAGCTGTATACAAATTCACGAGAGTTATATGCTGAAATATCCCGAACATTTAGCTAATTAACCGTTGCCAAGCTGTGTACATGAGATATATCATTTACAACACTTGCTATCCTGATTTAAATTTATTACATATTTCCAATCAGTGCAACATGTAAAACTACCTCACAATGATTAGGGAAACTTTTGACTTTGCAACTATATAACACTGGAATTCTTCTGGAAAGATTAAAATGACTGTGTTGAACTGAAGATCACTATGCAATCTAAGAACTGGAGACCCAAAGTGCAGAAAGATGGCATACTACAAACTGCCACAAAACAAATGACTATGGACAGAAACAGAAAGAGCTCTACTATCTGATGGATACACAACGAAACATGCTATCAGTTAGGATTAAGTATTACTGCCACTAGAAGCTGCCCTTACTCTCCCAACATCATTTCAGGAATTATGGTTAAAATATTTAGAAGGCATAAACAATAATGCTATCTTAATAGATCAACTAATCATTCATGCAGTAGTCCTTTGGCCTTACACTGTGCTCGAGAATGTCACCCATTATTACATTGCAATGGGATATTTTTCACTTCAACGAAAAAAACAATGTAAACTTAAGTTATGCATAACATGCCTACTAATCATTTTATACCTGTAACATCGTGTAATTCCCAACTAAACGCCTTCTGAAATCGAAGTTACATGCATGATGAAGCCTACTTTCAAATTCTATAAATTATGCACCCAACTCTGAACCGAAGCAACATGTTTTGTACCACACAACAACTAATAAGTACTAACCAAACATAACCTACAAAAATTCACACAACCAAATGTCTGTCCAACACACAAATTTCCAATTTGTGGTACGTATAGGCTAACAATCACCCATTCCCTGTCTATTCAAATTCATTGCACACTTATGCACGCATTCTTCACAAACCACAGACGAATAATGCATGCTGCATATAGTTACAGCAGCATTATATTTACACACACATACCCATAAATCCAGCTGGATAGTTTGGATCAGTACGCACTTTTCCGTCGACTTTAATTAGACGCTGCATAACAATCTTTTTGACTTCGCAGTTGGTAAGGGCATATTTCAGTCTGTTGCGGAGAAAAATTACAAGAGGAAGGGACTCCCTCAGTTTGTGGGGTCCTGTGCTCGGTCGTGGTGCATACACTCCACCAAGTTTGTCCAGCATCCATGCCTTTGGCGCATTCAGTCGTTTCAAGTGTTTCTTTGGTCCACGAGCCTGTAATAAATTTATTACATTACAGAAAAAAACGTACAATATGCATGCTAAAAACACAAACACCTGAAACCATCAATAAAAACAGTAACGAAATACATGCGCTCAATATCACAAGCCACAAAGGAAATATGAAGTTCACGTTTTATTAAATACAAACCCAATAATGTTTCCCATCTTTAAAAATAAAAATACTGTACTACAAAAATTAGTGTCACACATGCACCCCAAGCGATTTATGTACCACACGAGAAAGAGAAAAAGACAGTCTTCCATAACGGAACAAACCACACAAATATTGAATCCAAACCGAAGGTTATATTCCTCATAACGAGCATCCACTTTTCAGTAAAATATCCTAACACGTGCAGCCTCAAAACAGACATCACGGAATTTATGTACATTTCTTTCTCCTCCTAAGGATGTCTTAGATAAAAGTCGTTAACAAAATTAACAACACAAACCACCTACCATGTCTTCAACGCAACCGGAAAAAGATCTTCACAAACAACCATGGATAAATGGAAACAGCTTCCAGCTCTAATCCATGACCACGGCCTATCACTACTAAGCGTATAATCTGTGCTGCCAATGTATATCAATACCATGATGGCGCTTGTGTCTACTTTTGGTTGCGGCAAAGAGCCGTATAGAGTGAACAGGACATCAAATTACGGAACCAAAGCAACTACTTCACTAAGCATTTTATTAGGGCGTAAATATTTTTAACCTTTTAATGGAATGAAAATAACTCGTCCAATACTGGTCACATTTGTGTAGCCCAAAGTCACCAAATCCTTTCGAGCACTCAGCGTATTTTGCTTGACAGATTTAACTCGATAGATCGCTCAGACCACAGGTTACATACAGATCTCAAGAGTGTGAAGAATTTGATTCGAAAACATACAGAATATTTATTTCTCTTGGAAAGATATTCTGGAATATCAATAGACATATGCAGTGTGTCTGCAGTACATATTTACCGCTAGCATAGTTTTGCTGTTGTATGTATGTACAGTTATTTAGATTGGCATTGGCAATACGTCAACTTCGATATCGATATTAACTCTGTTTTATCGATAGAATTACCAAAAAATGGCGACATGGGCTGAAGTAAAATTGCAGTTAGGAGACGAAAGTGGGCGTAACGACATGTCGTTTGATAATATACTGCAAGAATGTATGGAAGATGAGTTTGACATGCCGACATTTGGAAGAGTGTTTGAGCAATTGCCAGTGTATACAACTTCTAGGTTGTGTGATGAAAACAGTCCCGAATCGTCAACGTATATTGGAAAACTGGAAGGACACGATGAAAACGCAGGGTAAAGATATTACAAAGTAGTGCAAACTGTTCTGTTATTCTAGTGTAAGGTTTCTTGTTTCTCAAAGCAAGGGTATTGAATTAATTTTCATTGTTGTAAATAGTGTCTTGCATTAAAATGTCAGTGGACTTTCAATAAACCCACGCCTCTCTCATGAAAGGTTAAAACATTGTATATACGAATTCTTCAGCACTTTAACGAACAAATGCACTCAATAAACTACAATAAATTACAGGTCATAAAACACAATTCATGATGTATACCAACCCTAACATTTTTCGGCACTGGAGACCATCTTCAGTGCTAGGGCCGAAATTTATAGGGGTTGGTTCTTATTATGAATTGTGTTTTATGATTTGTAATTTACTTTATTTTAGTAAGTGCATTTCTTGGTTAATGTACTCAGTATAAGAAAATTCGCGGTATGACTTGTTCTGTGGCTGGGATATGGCTGATTTCCTTATCACTATAGAATATAGACATATTAGCAACAGAGGAAATGATTCCCTAGCTATGACAATGGGACTTAAAAAAAATAAACGTTTGGGTATAATATAAAGATGAAATTAAAGTATACCCATACACTTGAAAAGAAGGAAGTTTGCCACAAAATTCACACATTATTGCCCCCCTTTTTTTTTCACATTTCACCAAAAATCCAGAGTAAATGTAATACCGCCAGGCATTCTGTGTTGGATGTGTCAAGAAGCAGAGAGGATTTGAAAGAGGTGCTGAGGAATTAATATGTATATATTACTAAAGAGCCAGTCCAGTATTCTTAGGCCTGATTTTATTGTATTGTGTGCTGTAAAGTACATTGGGATTATGAATGGGTGTGAACAGTGAATGTATCTTAAAATTCTGTAAAGTGTATATGTTGAAGTATGTAACACAATTCTAGTTGTAAAAAGAATTAAATAAATTTAAGCTCAAACTTTTCTTCTACTCTTTATTTTTATCATGTTCAGGTATATCCATCATACAATTAGTTCTGATGAGATTTACATGCATATCAACCCTGGTAACTCAGGATCTATGCCAGAAAATCCTTCTCATGCTACAATCACAATCGAAGCAACTGATCCAGCCACAAACAAGAAAGAAATTAAAAGGTACAGATGTGAATATGATGGTTGCAGTCGCACTTACAGCACAGTGGGAAATTTACGGACACACATGAAGACACACAAGGGTTTGTATATAATCTATAGAATAGAGAAGAATGGAACAGAATGTAATTTACTTCCCATAACTCCTTTCTAGGACTAAGTCAAGAATGAAGAACATTTAATGGTGTAACACACCTTAATGCATGTCCATTTTGTTCCTATTGTTAAAAGTCTGTAAACCTAAGTTTGCAATGACTGTTTGTTTCACACACAACAGATGGATGTAGTAATCAAAGCCAAGAGAAAAGTCACCCAGGTTGTGTTTATCTTTTCAAGTTTTAGTGTAATTATTTTTATTGTTCCTGTTACTAAGGTCTTAAAACAAAATTCATGTCAAAACACACTCATGTATTTTGTGTGTCTTTTTGTGTGTATGTAATCACTACTTTTTTCTTCCTTCCTTCATTTAGTGTGAAGCAACTAAATTTATAATGCCCAGGATTTCACATCTTCACTACATTACCTAAGAATGGCATCTGACAAGAATGTTGTTTCAGGGTTATTGTGTCACCACTTTACAGTAATGTCATTCAGTATTTAATCCATTGACATTGTGTAGTTTATTTACATGGACTTACAGGTGAATTCAGGTTTAAATGTTCTGAACCTGGTTGTGGAAAAGCTTTCCTTACATCATACAGTTTAAAAATACATATACGTGTCCATACGAAGGTGAAGCCATTTGAATGTCAACATGAAGGATGTGAGAAGGCTTTCAATACCCTGTACAGGTAAGAATCAGCTGAATGCTGTAACCCTTTAAGGACAAAGTGCAGATTGCTTTATTTAAAGGCCCATTTCATAGCGTGCAGTAAACGCTTTTCGTCTCAGTTATAAAAACCAATTAGTTTATGTTGTATTGGCACAGTGTACAGTTGTTGAATGTTAAACCCGTTGGTAACAAGTAGGCTTTAAAAGATTAATGACCAAGCACAATTGGACATTTAATTTATGTCGTCGTGGGAGTGTCAGCTTCAATTCTTTGTTCATGCTGGGTGTCCCAACATAGGTATTTTTATAGGCCCCCCCCCCCAGTCTTTCATAACATAATTTCAGTTAATAAACAAAATCCAAGAATAATGGTCTCATTGCAGTTTACCTGTTGTGATAGCTTCCATCACTTGGTGGAGTGTATGTGAGATTTCTTTCTTTTCAGTCATTCTGTCTCTACTTTCAGATCATACAGCCCCCTTTTGTCTGTTGTGAAAATGAAACAATGCCAGTACAGTAACAATACTAATATGTTCTGTGAAATATTTTAGATTGCGAGCCCATCAGCGTTTACACAATGGTAACACATTTAACTGTGAAACACAAGGCTGTGTGAAATTCTTTACTACTCTCAGTGACCTGAAGAAACATGTGAGAACTCACACCCAAGAAAGGCCTTACAAGTAAGTGTATAGGTACACACAGACTGTAGATGTAGAGGCTGGAATTGGTAGTTAAAAGAAACAGGTGGCAGGCAGATGGTTTCTGATGGCAGTGGTTTTCTCTCGATTTTGTTTTTCATGCCATTTTTTTCATCATACACACCTGAAAGAAATCTGTTGCACAGCTCATGTCAGAACACATTCAGTGGTTTAACCCTTAGGCTACTAATGTCATATGTATATATGGAGCTCCTAGTAAAGTCAGAAATGCTAACGTCGTATATGTATATGGACCTACGTTTGGCAACGCTGAAACAGTCTCTTTCTATTTGCTGCACAATATTTCAACACTGAATCAATGCAGAGAGGTTTCCTGTGTCA
>JGI20166J26741_11628252_pt1 | contig 11445 bp, 3 predicted proteins | sample TergutCu122P5_FD_26741 | JGI IMG/M metagenome (IMG submission 26741) | reverse complement strand
GTAAGGTTGTCAGCCTTACGCACCGGCCGCCTTTACCCCCAGTAAATACACCTGGTACTCATTTCTGTTAGAGGCTGAGTCGACCCCAGGGCCATAGTGCAACCGGAAGGATTACGAGGTTTGTCACTGAAAAATTCCAATGAAACCATCCGGAATCTAAACCGCGACATGCCGGTTTGTAGCCTAGTGCCTTAACCACTACGTCACCGCGCGCCCCATCCTATACCATAATGCTATATAAATTCACTAATACAACAATCAAAGAACCGCTGATATCTCGCTAATATCATACTTATTTTACAAACAGCAAACATATTTCTTCCTAAGGCTAGCGTCAGAAAGATCAGCTTAACAACATAAAGCATACACGTTTATATTAAATTTGATAAATAGGCTAATTGAAGTGTGAGATGTTAGATTTCGAACAGCAGTGTTGATGTCGTTTGGAATAAGACGTAATGTGGTTTGGCATACAGATTGACTACCCTAAGAACGGAAGCAGCAATGTGTCTTGAACAGCTTCCGCTGCGATGTAGATGAGATCTATGCTCTTCTGGGTCTTTACGCAGCGTGTAGTGGTAATTCCACTCCAGAGTTTTAGGACAACCTATTGGTCCCATCCTCAAGTATCAGGATGTCCCGAAACGTCGGTAAAGAATTACTACTACATTCTGTGTAAAAACTCAGAAAGCACGGTTTTCAAATATTCACTAATTTACACGACGTCATGAAACAGAAGAATTGAGTATTCGTATAAAATTTGCACTAAATTGAAATTAGCTTAATATATGATTTTGTCACAGTCACCATATTTATGTTCACATTAATAAAAACGGAAACGTATCTGCAGTTTTACTCTGAGAGCAGTTACTAAATTAATAACATGGATTTGTGTCATCCGCATGGAGCTCTTAGTCAGTACCTTGCTAAGTTACATAAGTATGTCAGTGCAGTTGTTGGTAATACAATTTAAAATTTCACATAAAATTTGCTGTTGAACCTCAATATTTAAAATAATTATAACCATTTTATTGTAATTAGGACAATTTTAATATTATAAGGATTTTAAACATTGTCATTCAACAGCAAAAGACATACGTGAAAATTTAAATTGTATTACCAACGACTTCACTGACATACTTATTTAATTTAGTAAGGTACTACCTACAAGCTCTCTGAGGATGACACATTAGTGTCGAAACATGTAGGAGCAGTATAATAATTTGTCAATTAATTTTACCTTTGTTGGTTCATTGTACAAAATAAACCGTTTATTTTATATTTTGGTCTTAGCTTTAAACAACAGCCCTTTGGTTTATACCGAAACCTTACTTCCAAGATACGTATTTCGCGTGTTATTTCTAGTCGTCTTAACAATTTCTTATGTTAGTTGCTTATTACTCTATTGTCTCTTGTTTTATTGTGTCACTGTCAGTAACTCAGATGAAAATATGTTAGTGGCAATTATGACAAAACAAGATCCAACTCCTGGATATTAACAAAACCTTGCTGTCTGTCATACACTTCAATTTATAAGAACTGAAGTGACACGGATAACAAATATATCACAGAGAACATTTATTTCCCTCAAAATATTATATACGATACGAGACGTTTTTCTTTTGGCATAAGCTTTTTATTGCAACGACCCTCCACGGGACTCTCGTGTTTCCATCGTCTTTTCAGAATACGAAGAAGACGGCCAGCAGAATCATATCTGACAGCTGTCCTACCTCAGCAGGGTCATTCCTTATAATGTTTTGGTCTAGACAGAAACCACAAGTGACGTCCGTACCCGAGAACACGGGATAGGACAACACAAATCTACTCAGGATTAGTATAACGATGGCTCCAGTTGGAGATACTTTTTACGCCTGCAGCATAATAAGCAAAAATGGTAATGGGTGAATGATTTCAGGTTATAGTAAGGGCAGTCTTCGTTCCTGCTTGGCAAAGTAACAGAGAAACAATTTTGAGGATTCTGGTCTTTTAGGATGTTTTATAAGAAATATATGACATTAATCTGCATGGACCTGGAGGTTTTCTTGTACCTATAATCTCTCAAATATAAAGCCAATTCCCTTCATCGAAAAGTCGGAAAGCCCTTGTTCAGTAAGCAGAGTCATGATTCTAGCAGAATGAAAGGCCCAGCCACACAGCTGTGAAAACCTCAAAATTCGGGCAAGTGGTTTTATTTGGCACTGTACGGTCTTATTTTGTAATGACGGGGATCAAAGAAACTCTGAGGGAAAGCTGTGAAATTTGAGTTTCTCGTGGTTGTTAAAATTAATTTTGTCTGCCATACATCATTTATTTTAGACAGAGTTCGTAATGTTTCGCACTTACCTGAAATTTCTGATGCTGTTGGACTGAGAATGGCGATTTTATACCTTGACATTGAATTCAAGCAGTTCCATTGAATCATTTAGCATCAATTTCCAGAAGATCATGCTCATAACCCTAAACAATGTATAGTTCAACTTTGGTTAAATAACTCCAAGCTCATTTTTTAAACTTCTCGTGTTATTACTCGAAGCTCTTAACACAAAATCAACCAAATACAACACGACATCTTTCAGTTATTTCGGCCCGACATATTTCTAACTTCGGGCGACCACCAATAACACATTTCGTATTCATACATTCTATTGAAATTTTGATATTTCGAAGTTTTAACTAACTAGTCTTTAAAGATTTACGCAGACGTTTAGCTGAAATACATAGTATAAAGCTCTTCTACTAGTAATACCTTTCTTATTAATAATGTGTAATTTTATATAATCACATATTCCTCTTTTTTAAACATATTTTCGTCAGTGCTTGTGTCATGACTTAAGTAAATATTTATTCAATTATTAATAACGATTTAATAAATTAATTAAACTTCATATATTATTCAGGATCCATTTTCCCCTTAAATAAGAGTAATAAGTTTATTTGCTTATTTTGTATAGTGACAATGGTTTCATTTATTGTATTCTCTTAATCATGAAATCATAAAACACTACTTATTTTTTTACCTTTATTTTCTTAAGGCTTCTCCCTTCTATATTTCATGGCACAGACAAAACTACGTATTTTAATATTACTTCCGGTTCTGCTGTTTTAATGTTTCTTTATGATAACATCCTGACAATGTTTGCTATTACCTTTAAGTTCCAGTATCTCAGTGCTAAGTACACAAACTTCGCCCATTTAGGATGCCGCTAAATTATCGATGTTGTCCGTTACAACGTGCCGTCTGCAGGAAACTGTAGTCTGCTGAATTTGTTGCCGTTTCTGTCTTGCTATTCCTCTTACAGTGGTGTTTTGAATATACTGCTATTGCACGTTCTGATTCCATTTTAATTCCTCCACCGCGATTTAGAATAAATTATCGGTGTCACTGCAAGATTGTTCGTTCATAAACTTGTCTTTTTTGTGGAAACATATTTATTAGTTCTCTTTTATATTCATATCCCAACAATTTTTGAGCTACAAGTTTACATAGCGGCAACCATTTTTAAGTGTGTCATGTACCGACAGTTTGATTTGATACGGTTACATGGCGTCGGTGACGAATAAATGAGCATGGATCAAAAACGGAGTAATACTGACAGGGGAAAAGCAAATTACCTGAGCCATTGCCAAACTTGTTTCATCCAAAACTCACGTACGATGGCTTATGATTGAGCCCGAGCATTCGCGGTGACAGATCGGGGAATAAACGCGTGAGCTATGACAGGACCGGTGTCCATTTTTAGGCAAGATCGCAAAATTACGAAAAGTGACAATTAGCTTCATCTTGTTTCTTCGTCCCGTCTCTCTGTCTGTCCGCATGGAACAACTCCGCTCCCACGGGACTGAGTTTCATGAAATTTTACATTTGGAATAAAACCGAAGATCTATGTTTGGAAACCAGAGTAGAATTACGCTCGATCTGTAATAGGTGAATGAGTTTCACTGTTTTACCGTGAATTTTAATTCACTGAATTTCACACACCAACTAATGCACTTTTATATATAATAAAATATTAGTCTAAAATGTCCACATTACAACACTTAAAACGCTCCAAAATGTTTCGATCTTATTCAGATCATCTACAGGGAACTCATATGTTCCTTATTAAAGTTACTGATTTTAAAATTTGATAAAAATGTAAAAGTCAGTATGGTGATGCGGCAGCATAACATTTGGTGTGTGTGCGCGCTTTCTGTGTGAAGATGTGTGCCGGACTGGTCCGGCACACATCTTCACACAAAAAGCGCGCACACACACCAAATGTTATGCTGCCGCATCACCACATTGACTTTTACGTTTTTATCAAATTTTAAAATCAGTAACTTTAATAAGGAACATATGAGCTCCCTGAAGATGATCTGAATAAGATCGAAACATTTTGGAGCGTTTTTAAGTGTTGTAATGTGAACATTTTAGACTAATATTTTATTATACATAAAAGTGCGTTAGTTGGTGTGTGAAGTTCAGGCAAATGAGTGTTTGGATCTTCAAAAAGAGACTATTGTTGTATGTAGAATATATTGGCACGTTGGATCAAGGTTTAGCAGTAGTTAAGTTCAATTTTTCGTTTATTGTGCAAAGCTCACAGCGAGGTTTCAGGTCTCACGTTTATTGACGCTTCTTGATTGCAGGTCCTATTGTAGTTTTCATGAAATTAATGTTGAGAAGATGGCTTTAATACATAATAGAGTGTGTCCCACTCGCTACCGAACCAGGCATTTCTTTGATTTTACCATTAATGAGGATATTGCAACGAAATTTGAAGCGGACTTACCTCATTGTGTAACAAATGTGACATCATAACATGTGCTGGAAGTGGCCACCATTTGCGTTCAGACAGGATTTTTAGAATTATTAAAGAAATGCCGGGTTCGGTAGCGATTGGAACACGCTGTGCGATAGGAATTGGAGGCAAATCCTTTTTTAAAGTTAGGAAGGTAGGGGTCTTGTTGTTATCCCAGACTCAGTGCATTGACACTTCTTTTTCGGATCTTGTATATTCCAGTCGAGTGAGATCAAAAACTGCAAAACCAATAAGGAAAAGACAAGATAAAACACCATAAAATTCCGCAGGCATTTGATTCTAATTCTTATATGAAGATAATATATTACGTAGAACAACGTTAATATAAGCAGTGATATTTAATGAATATATTGTGACTCTCATACCATTACTCCTACAACCTATCGGTGAATTTGACTAACAGAATTGGCCGTGTACAGAGGACTTTTTGAAAATCTTTGAAAAATTCAAGACTGATTAATATCTGACAAGAATAATGGGTACTTTACATTGGGATGTTGCTGAATTCTTCCAGAATGAGAAATGTTTCGAGAAGAAGTTTTAGAGAAAATTAAAACAGATATTCTTTATTGAATAACTTTCTTCTGAAAATCGCGCCAAGTGTGAGAGTTTGTGGAAAAATACGGCTCAACCTTACAGGCCACAGAGCGCATTGCGTGCTGGGTAACTAAGGTAAGAATAGAGACACACATTCAAAAGGTTTAAAGCTTATCGCTTTTCCACAGAAATAGTTGTTAGGCATAAGTGCCTCAATCTTACCTAATGCGTACTGTGCCTATATTTTGTTCCATATTTGAAACCTTCTGAGAGAAGGTGGTCGCTGTCATTATTATTTTCACCGAATACACAGTATGTTCTCTCAATCTAGATACAGTGCTTCACCTCCGTGGTAGCAGTGTTTTAAGACATAATACTTGTATTTAAAACATTGTCGTACTTCTTGGTTCTCAAATGTGTCAGAGGCTTATCCACTTCTAGTAACGTGACAGCATGAAGTACTGCAATATACACCGCCACTTTTCTCGGCGCCTACGGCCGAGCCGGCGTCGAATTTGAGTTCAATTCAGATCTAGTAGCTCGCACACGTGCAAAAATTGTCCTTGGAAATGTATCTTCGGCGCCAGGAACAGTGTCCTCGGCCTTATAATGTCATCTTCCATTCTTGTTTTGCGTGTGCATCTGCCTCTTTGTATCCTCGTATGTGTTTGTTTGCCCTTAGTGTGATAATTTGTTCTGTTGTTTCACAAGCTATCAGTGCGATTGGATTATATTAAGACGGGTTGGGATGTCGGGTTAGATTAAGTAGAAAGCTGGATTCTGTTACGTGGCGTGAACTTAATGTTGCACTGCACTAAATTGGCAAGGGTTTCTCAGTTTCTTGAAGAGGCACACGCTTTCAAATTACGTAGCGTCAAGTGCTGGAGCATGGGTCTCCAAACTGCGGCCCGCTTGGTTGTTTTATTCGGCCCACGGCCACATTTGTAAATTACATATAGATACTTGCGATAAAAAAGGCACAATAATTTAAGAGGTTAGATATATAAAGTATTGCGGCTTTTACACTTGCGGCCCACAGACCAGTCCACAATGACTGTTGTGGCTCTTTTCAGAAAAAAGATTTGGAGGCCCATGTGCTAAAGGGTTGGCATGAGTTACGAAATGGGAAGGTTCTATGGCACATTTGAAAGCAACATTTCGTATTTATTGAAGGTGAATTTTAATATCATTAATTATTCAGCAGGTTCTTTCAGTAAATATTCCTTTTAAAACTGCTTATTGGAAAGAGAAGCTTTTGGATATGTAATTGTGTAGTACGTTGTCTGATAAGAAGAACTTTATGAGACAAAAATTAGTGAAATATAATGCGACAATAAGAGTTGGATATACAGTGTGTCCCATTCGCTACCGAACCCGGCATTTCTTTTGTAAAGTTACCACTGGTTGGCGGACCGCTGCTCCGTGTCGCAACAATTAGGTGCACTACAGACACACACTACAGACACATTCCTTTTTCATTTCTCACACAACGAACGTTGTGTTCATCGGTGTTAGAATTATTAAAGAAATGCCGGGTTCGGTAGCGAGTGGGACACCCTATATAACTAATACTTTTTGTTTCCTACCTGAAAATAAATTTTTCCGATTTTCTCTATCAACCCTGGAAATCCGTTGGTTGCATTAAGTTTCACTCAGTACATCTGGCTTGTGTAGCCTGTGTGTAAGTTGTGACTAGCATTCTGTTAAATGCAAGCAGACAGTACCTTTACTGGCTGATTAACACTCAGTTTCACTAGACATACCGTGTAACACGAAGTTAATATTTAATTTTTCCCTGCTTTGTTTCTGGACAGGTCCCTTTGTAAACACTGCACACTTCTGTTTCTTACATAGTACAAGTATATTCCCGTCTACGTTCTTTGCTAGGCACATGTTCGTGTAGGTTTATATACGTCTGTTAAAACGGAGTAAATAACAGAACTTCGTGACTTCCCTCAGAAGAATAATGAAGCCAGCATCGTCTTCAACATTCTTTTTATGCTCAACATTGCGAATTTAGTAGAAAAAAATGTTCACGTCTAAATGCATTGAATATTTTGTGAAACCAAATAGCTCCTGAGAGCCTCCCTGAAAGCGGAAAGGCTATGTGATATCCTTTAGGTTTGCATCCTAAAGGAAGTGGGACTATTCCTTCGCTGTCTAGACGTCCCTGCTTAAGTCTGTCTGTGATTTAGTCACTTCTTCGAAGTATTGGATATGCTTTTGTTTGAAAGTGGAATCAGATAACGCGCGTCCCTCACTACGAGTTTTGTGTACGGCAGATTCCTTGTTCAAACAAAAGCAGTATGTTCTTGGAAACATAGGAAACAAAGTGCTTCGTCTTCCAGTTCCGAAAAACACAGACCCGCAACGCTATGCTACACGCGCAACATTTCCAGCAGGAGACACTGTACCAGATTGGTGACATATACAGCATGCATTCTGTAAATAAAAAAAACTCCTATAGATTTTCCATAAGAAAACTTCGAAGCTAAAGACGGCTTAATGAAATGAAACTTAATGTTACCAATATAAACATGTAACAAAAGAAATTGGATGTGAGGCTGTGAACAATTTCCATTTAACTTAGAATATTATCAGGTTACTATGAAATAAAGGACACATATAACACACGGTTACAAGGAGCAAGATACGCAGTGCAGTTACATATAATGTGACTTTGTGCTTCATTTGAACCTTTGCTGTCATTTAAGGCGCGTTCTGATAGAGCAATTACCCTCGAATAACTTGCCCAGCGCAAGAAGGTGAATATTAAAATGTTAACCAAGTAAACTCACAAATGATTTCTGGTTGTATCTTTGAGCTACATTTGTCAGTTCCAAACATTTGAAACGTACTTAGGTCTTCGTGTTAAGTGCCCCATATTTTCCCGAATGTAGAAAAAAAACTTGAATTTTTTCAACATATTTTAACAAATTTGTCGTAATGACTTACCCGACAGCTTACGGTCCTTCAACATGTAAACCCATACCAAAACCGATATCTGATTGCAATTAAATGAAGTCCATCCAGCAGTGGTCCAAGAAATCTTAAATTAGTGGACTTCCATTCCTCGTCCTAGTATTAAACCCTATTTCTTTATTTAAGGACGTTTTTATGATAATTTTGGTATTCTCTACTGTAAACAGTGGTTAGAATAGGATGAAAGTTTGTTTCAGTTCTTGTTATCAGTTCACATATTTTGTCTAGTTGCCAATAAGAGTTCACACTGGTCTGTAAGTGTTGTATTAATAACATTCGTCTTAATAAAATTTCTACTCTTCTGTAACAAGTACCAACTTTTTGTGTTTGGAAAATCACGGTTATAATTTAAAACATCTAATTATTCTTTAATCGCAAGTTACCGCTCGCCTGTTGAAATTCGGAAACTACTCACAACTAACAACCTCCCTTCTTCCCCACCAGTATAAAACATCACGAAAAACTTCATTCTAGGAGCTACCTCTCTTAACAACACTTACCCTTCTTGGTATAAGAACCATAAAGTTTGTAGATGACAATTCAGAGTTTTACATCGTTTTTAGAAGACTGTCTACATTATATCGAAAATAAATTTTACATATTTTCAAATTATATGAAAATATGACAAAGGCTGATTGCGCTATGAATCTGGAAGCTCCTCGAAGCAATCTCTGCGGACATGTTATTTTAGGATTCTCCAGGAGAAACTGAAGAAAGACACAAAATCTTAGTCGATCTGGCTTGTATTCCAGCAAACATTTTAACGGTATGTTATAAAGTAAAAATCTCATGTAACTTGCACGTTAAAAAGCAAATTTTAAATCTTAGAGATAATAATACTCCAAAAGTTAGGTGAGAGCTTCTATGCAACTCAAACGGTCCAAGCAGCCAACGAGCAATTCCAAGAATTTTAAACTACAGCAGGCTTAATTTTACGCACTTCTCTAATAGTTCTTAAACTGAAGTAATTTATCTCACATGTACGTGGGATCCTCGTTGTCCAAAAAATCGTTAAGACTTAACATGCCTTTGGCTTCCATTTACCCGAAGATTATGCAAGTACTACCTGCACTTTTCTAGCTGTGTTGTACTGCGCATTCCCGACCTTCGCACTTACTGGGTTGGATGATATATTCAAGAGTGAGACAGAGTGAAGAAACAATTTAGTGATAAGGTAGAACAAAACGGCACACAAGAATAGTACTCTGTTTAATGGCCGTAATTATAAATTAATTATCAGGTCGTGTGGAATTGTTTTTAGCTATCTGCTTACTAGTGACAAAGCACCGGAGTTAGGAACGAACATAAATCACAGCACTGGATCATAAAAGTGTTTAGGTATCACATGTATGATGTTGTTCCTGAATAAAAAACTGCGAATATAAAAATGTTGACAAACTTTGAATATATACACGACATATTTAACACACATTTCTTTAGAAAATGAAAGAAATATTTAACAACACTAGGAGATTTGTAAGATTAGATATATTATGTGTGTAATAGAAAGCCAGGTTTCAGACATACGTTTCCAGAGTCCTTTTAAGATAAATGACTTTAAAGTACTATATGTCTCAACTGATTGGTACACTTGATGTTCTTCTGAACGTGCATCATGAATTGATTATATAATAATTACCAACTTTGATGTACTGATTATTATTTGTTCATAAAATACTATTCTTGTCTACATGTTTCAAGCCTAAAGTGCTCATCTTCAGGAGGATACAGCTGTACACATGCAGCATATGGTACTGTCACTCTCTATGAGAGTTCCTGGTAACCTGTCGGTACACAGCTTGAGTGAGAACTCAAGCTGTGTACCGACAGGTCACCAGGAACTCTCATAGAGAGTGACAGTACCTTATGCTGCATGTGTACAACTTGTTCCTCCTGAAGATGAGCACTTGTGGCTCGAAACATGTAGAGAAGAATATTATTTTATGAATAAATAATAATCAGTGCATCTAAGTTGGTAATTATTATATAGTGATTGGTACACATTTTTTTGTATAAGAAATCCCATTTACACGCGCCTTTACTTGATGTATTTCTGACCGTGTATCATGAATTGACTATATATTAATTACCAACTTGATGCACTGATTATTATTTATTCATAAAATATTTTATTCCTCTACATGTTTCGAGGCTTAAGTGTTCATCTTCAGGAGGATACAATTGTATACATGCAACAAATGGTACTGTCACTCTCTACGAGAGTGACAGCACCATATGCTGCATGTATACAATTGTATCCTCCTGAAGATGAAAACTTAAGCCTCGAAACATGTAGAGGAATATAATATTTTATCAATAAATAATAATCAGTGCATCACGTTGGTAATTAATATATAGATGCGTCTGTACGTCAGTCTATTAATGACAGTAAGGACTCTTTGGTCTACTGAAAAGATTTGCATGAGACATGGAATTAGAATCTTTCTCATAAAAGTCACTGCATTTGCATACTTCATTTTCTTGTCTGTGTAGTAAGAATAAACCAGCGTGGAAACTACAGAGATGTAGAAACAGTAATGCTATTTAATACAGGGCCATGAGTTGTACATCTGTAAGAACTCAAAAACCATGTAAATAATTCATTCTTTTTTTCTGTGTGATGCAAATTAAGAACGAGGTGACTCTTCGAAATTTATGGGTTTTCTGCCTTGTCGTAAACATAATTAAGACACTCGACCCTAAGCAAAAACACTCTGTATAGAGTTTCAGGTCTCTCGTAAGGTTATATTCTACATTCGACAGCTCCAAGTTGCTGGAATCTGTGTTTGCTACAATTATAAGTGGAATAGTCACAAATTTATTCAATTTTATACTAGGCTTCATTTAAATAATATATATAGATGAGAATGTTTAAAGGAAATTCAGCGCATACTTTTTCCAATAAGTTGTGGTTCATTTCACTTCTTTCTCCAGATTCCTACGCTTACCTTAACTACTTCATTCCAGTTGACCTAAGTACAAATTTTATTTTTCTTCCAATACTTCACCAAACGCCATTGGTTGATGTTGGAATTAAGATGAATGGAATGTGAGACAAATACGCTTATACGCTAACAAGTCTATTTCTTGTGTCGTGCCAGTTGCATGTGTTGGATTGTCT
>JGI20166J26741_11628030_pt1 | contig 11446 bp, 10 predicted proteins | sample TergutCu122P5_FD_26741 | JGI IMG/M metagenome (IMG submission 26741) | reverse complement strand
ATAGCATCGATAGCACTGCAATGATCTTCTACATATAACCAGTCTCTTATATTTTCACCTTTTCCATAGACAGGTATGGATTCATCGTTTAAAGCTCTCGTTATCATAAGAGGTATGAACTTTTCAGGGAATTGATAACGTCCATAATTATTTGAGCATCTTGAAATAGTTATGGGTAAATTATATGTTCTAAAGTAAGCATATGTTAAAAGGTCTGAGGATGCTTTTGAAGCTGAATATGGCGACGATGCGTGGATTGGAGTTTCTTCTGTAAAAAATAAATCTTTTCTGTCTATTGGGAGATCACCATAAACCTCGTCTGTGGAAACTTGATGATATCTTTTTATAGAATATTTTAAGCTAGCATCTAATAGCACATTTGTGCCTAAAACATTGGTCTTTATAAATATTTCAGGGTTTTTTATAGATCTATCAACATGAGATTCAGCAGCAAAATTAACCACTATATCGAATTTCTCGTATTCAAAGAGATCGTAAATATAAACTCTATCTGAAATATCACCTTTAAAGAATTTAAAGTTAGGGGATTTTAAAGCATCCTTTAAGGTATCGTAATTCCCGGCATATGTTAAGTTATCTAAGACTACAATTTCATAATCAGGATATTTATCTAATAAGTAATATATGAAATTTGCGCCGATAAAGCCTGCGCCACCTGTGACTAAAATCTTCATTTTTTCACCTCTATTTTTATAAAGTAAACTCTATATCTGAATCCCTTAAAAAAGGTGCTTTTTTATCTTTCATTGACAAAATAGGATTTTTTACAGCCCATTCTATTTTTAGTTCATCGTCATCGAATCTTATGCTTCTTTCACTTTCTTTATTGTAAAATTCATCCACTTTATATTCTACTTCAACATCGTTTGACAGAGTTAAAAAGCCATGAGCAAAACCTTTTGGGATGAACAATTGTTTTTTGTTATCAGATGAAAGCTCTACTGAAAACCATTTTTTATAAGTAGGAGATCCTTTTCTAAGATCAACAGCTACATCTTGAACCATTCCTCTTATGCATCTGAATAATTTCGTCTGAGAAAAGGGATTTTTTTGAAAATGAAGCCCTCTTAAAATGCCTTTGTCTCTGGAAAAAGAATGGTTATCTTGAACAAAAGAGATATTTATTCCATACTCTTTTAAACAATTAAAAGAGTAAGTTTCCATAAACCATCCCCTATCATCTTCAAATACTTTAGGTTCGAAAACCAATAAATCTTTAATAAATGTTTTAACAATAATCAATTTAACACCTCGCTTAATAATAAATCCTGCCTTCAGCAACTTTTCTTAAGTGAATGCCATATGGAGATTTACCATACTTATTAGCAACTTCCATGAGTTTATCTGATGAGATCCAGCCTTTTCTATAGGATATTTCTTCTGGAGCCGATATCTTTAGACCTTGCCTTTCCTCAATAGTTTTAATGAAATCTGAAGCATCCAGCAGAGAATCCATAGTTCCAGTATCCAGCCATGCGTAACCTCTGCCTAACAATTTAACATCTAATGCATTTTCTTTTAAGTAAATGCTGTTTAAATCTGTTATCTCAAGTTCTCCCCTTAAGCTAGGTTTTAGCGATTTTGCGTACTCTATTACATTATTATCGTAAAAGTATAAGCCTGTTATTGCATAATTTGATTTTGGGAATTTTGGTTTTTCTTCGATGGATAATACTTTTCTATTTCCATCAAATTCTACCACACCAAAACGCTGAGGGTCTTCAACATAGTATCCGAATATTGTTGCTCCATATTTTTTTGCAGAAACATCTCTTAGTATATTTCCAAATCCGTTTCCATAGAAGATATTGTCTCCCAATATCATTGCGCAATTATCTTTGCCTATAAATTCTTCTCCCAAAATGAAAGCCTCAGCAAGACCATTTGGAGAAGGCTGTATTTTATAAGAGAGATTAATGCCGAATTCTTCTCCACTTCCTAAAAGCTTTTGAAAGTTCGGTATGTCATTAGGTGTGGATATTATCAGTATATCTCTGATTCCAGCGAGCATTAAAGTAGACAGAGGATAATATATCATGGGTTTATCGTAGACAGGTAATAATTGTTTGCTTATTACAATTGTAAGAGGATAGAGCCTTGTGCCCGATCCACCTGCTAAAATGATGCCTTTCATTAAATACCTCCTATTATTTTAAGATATTTTAGGTTTTTTTTCGCAATTTTCATCTTGATCTTTTTCTTCTAACTTATCTTCTGTTTGAAATAGTTTAAAAATAGTGCTAAACATGATTTTAATATCCAGCCATGGAGAAATATTATCTAGATATTCTTTATCATATTTGACTTTTTCAATTACAGAAACTTTATCCCTTCCGTTTATTTGTGCAAGACCTGTTAAGCCTGGAAGAAGGGAATATACACCAGATTCTATGCGCTTTTCTATTAATTCTTTTTCTGATTCGATAACTGGCCTTGGTCCTACAAAGGACATATCACCTTTAAGAACGTTAAAGACTTGGGGAAATTCATCTATGCTCGTTTTTCTCAATATTTTCCCGATTTTAGTTATGTATTTATCTGAATTTTCTAAAAGCGAAGTTGGCATATTCGGAGTCGATATGAGCATAGTCCTGAATTTATATATTTTAAATGGTTTTGCATTTTTTCCAACTCTGGTTTGAATAAAAAAAACTGAACCTTTACCATCTAATTTAATTAATAATAAAACTATTAGCATGATTGGAGAGGAAATGATTAAAAATACTGATGAACATATAATGTCTACACATCTTTTTAAAAACGCTTTATACATAGGTCACCTCAGATAGAACAATGAATATAATATTATATCGCAGTCTTTTCATAATATATATATTATTACCTTATAAAATGCCTTTTAAAAAAATATTTTAACATATTTATAATAAATTTTATATGATGGTAAATAAATCTTATAATATCTAAGTGTACACTATATTGTATTCTTTTAATAGTTCATTTGTGTTAATTTTAATGACTAAAATTAAAGTTTTATCAAAATAATTTGTATCAAAATTCATTAGTCCAACATAATATAAAATAAATAAAAGTATAGGAGATAAGTCATGAATTATTTTGATTATTTAAGTGAAAAAATCGATGTATCAGTAGGGGATGATTTGATGCCAAATGCTCCTCTTAAAAATAGAAAGAAAAGAATTGTTGAAGAGCATATTCTACAAGAAGATTTGGAAAGTGAGAGGGAGCATGAAATAAAGGTACAGAAACTCCGTGAAAGGAACTTTTCAGAAGGGATAGATTTATTTAAGAATTTTCAATATTTAGATATTGAGATTTTAAAGCAAGACGAAAGGGACTGGAATTATTTTGAGAGACCTAATACGTTGCAGCATCTTGATTTAATGGCATCGATTCAAAATATTGGTCTATTTACACCACTTATCGTAAATAAAATGGACAATAGAGAATATATAGTTATTAGCGGTCTATCCAGACTCAATGCATTGAAGGATCTCTTTAAAAATACAAAAAATGTGCGATTTAAATTTGCACCTTGCTTTGTGGTTGAAGGAAAAATAGATGAATATTTTGTTCGCTCCTTAATAATAGATGCTAATTTATCTTACAGGAATATGAGTCGAGATACTTATATGAAGGCGATATTTGAGAGAGCGGAATTATTAAAGAGGAGCAAAAGCTATAAAAATGAGATCAATGTGGCTCAAGCTGTTGCCGATGAATTTGGACTTTCGAGGGCTACAATCAATAATTATTTGACATTAAAAAAGCTTTGTCCTGAAGCTATGACTTTGGTTTCCAAGAAGGAATTAAATTTAAATTCTGCAAAGGAATTAGCAAAATTTAATGGAGAAGATCAACTCTATATTCTTGAACATTCTAAGTTAGAAAATTTAAATGATAGTTTTAAGGTAAAGATTTTAGCTAAAGATATAGATTTAGCAAAGACGACTCAAGGACAATTAGACGATAAGCTCGAAGTTATGGATAGAATAGTACCAAATACAACAACTGTTAAAGTAGAATTGGCAAAAGATCGCTTAAGAAAATTTTTAAATCTTGTGATAGGCTTTAAAAAAGAGGAATTAGCTCCATTTTCAAGGGTAAAGGATAGAAAATATATTAAAAAAACTATCAATGTGACCTTAAACGAAAGCGATATGAAGCACTATGTATCAAAAGGCATAATTGATGAAGCGTTAGTTAAAAAGGCTGCTACTAGCGATTATATGGAAATCATCAGAGCGTGATCATTCACAATTTAATATAAATCTATACCCCTGTTTCGACGTTATTTTTAGATGATTTTCATTGGATTTCGTTATGGAGACATGGGAGACACCTAAGGTAGAATTAGTTCGGCGAAATTTAGGTTTTATTGGCGAGTACATAAAAAAATGCTAAAAATATCAGGAAATTTTTAGAATGAAATATTTTATTTTTAGTAACATTTTTAAAAGTAGAGTTTCAAAAAAGAGTAGAATTTAGACTCAACTGTTCTGTTGATAAAAGAACAATTTAGATTTAAAAACATATAATATAACATAGAGAATGTTGATTATATAAAGTACTATATATATAATAATTTTATGGAATAAGTTGTAGAGAGGACGATAAGTTGTTTGAAAGACACTGATACAGAACCGAGTATATGAGCAGGAAGGAGAACAAAAAATGAATGAATGGCATGAGTTTTTAGAAGAACAATTAAAAGATCCTGAAATCTGTTCCGAATGGGATGCTCTAGAGCCAGAGTTTGCCGGTTTGAAAATGAGTGAATTTAGAAACTATGAATATGATGACCATACAAAAGAGATCAAGGAAATAATTGACGGTAAAATATATTATATGGGTGGAGGTACTCTTTTACATATAGATGTTATAACGAATATAGGATATAGCTTTAATCGCTACTTTGATGATAATAAGAAAAATTGTAAAGCGTATACATCAGATTTAAGAGTTTTTCTAGATAGCAAAAGTAAAAAAAATTTTGTATTACCTGATGTGGCCATATTATGTGGTGTATCTGTATTATACGAGGTATCTAAGGGATTCAAAGCAGGCTATAGGGGAAATCCTGAATTGATTGTTGAAGTTATGTCTGATGGTACACGTGAATTAGATAGGATGGATAAATATAAATTATATGAGAGAGCTGGAGTTAAAGAATATTGGGTAGTTGAACCTGAATTAAAATCTATTGAACAATATGTATTAGTCGATGGCAGATATGATTTGAAAAACGTTGTAGTGTTACTAAGTAAAACAAAGCTTAATGATTTGACTGAAGAGCAAAAAGCGAATTATAAAGCGATAATAAAGCCTACAATGTTTGAAGATCTGGAAATAGATTTAAATAAAATATTTCCTCTAGAAGAGCAAGAAGAATATGACGATTACGATGAGGAAGAAAACGAGGATACTAAAAATTAGAAATTTTGGAGGATAAGATGCCAGAGAACATAGGAAATAAAACACAAAGCTTATATCAAGCACTTTGGAATTCAGCAGATATCTTGCGCTCAAAAATGGATGCTAACGAGTATAAGAGTTACTTATTGGGATTAGTATTCTATAAATATTTATCTGACAAAATGTTATACTATGCAGCAGGTGAATTGGAAAAAGCAACAGACAACTTAGATCAAGCACAAAAGTTATATGAAGATGCATATAATGGAGAAGAGCACGATGATTTAGTAGATAATATTAAGGATGAATTTTCGTATTTTATAGAACCAAAGCTTACATTTACTAAATTAGTGGAAGCTGTAAATAGCGGAACCTTCCAATTGGAATATCTGGCGCAAGCCTTTAAAGATATAGAAGTTTCAAGCGAGATATATGAAAACATGTTTGAGGATGTGGATTTATATTCAAAAAAGTTAGGAGCTACCCCTCAAAAGCAAAATCAGACTATCAGCGATGTGATGAAAGAGCTTTCTAAACTGGATATAGCTGGTCATGCAGGAGAAATGCTGGGAGATGCTTACGAATACTTAATAGGTCAATTTGCTTCAGATTCAGGTAAAAAAGCAGGGGAATTTTATACACCTCAACCTGTAGCGAAACTCATGACACAAATTGTAATACATGGGAAAGAAGATAAAAAAGGATTTACTGTGTATGATGCTACAATGGGATCAGGGTCATTGCTCTTAAACGCTAAAAAATATTCAAACGAGTCAAAGACAGTTAGCTATTACGGTCAAGAGCTCAATACGTCGACATATAATTTAGCACGTATGAACATGATATTGCACGGAGTATCCATTGAGAATCAACACTTGCACAATGCAGATACGTTGGATCAGGATTGGCCTACAGAAGAGCCAACAAACTTCGATGCTGTTTTAATGAACCCTCCGTATTCAGCTAATTGGAGTGCTGAAAAAGGATTCTTGCAAGATCCGAGATTCTCAAGCTTTGGTGTACTTGCTCCGAAATCAAAGGCGGACTTTGCGTTTTTGTTGCATGGATATTACCACTTAAAAGATACAGGAACGATGGCGATAGTCTTACCTCATGGAGTATTATTCAGAGGAAATGCTGAAGGAAGGATAAGGCAGTCCCTTTTAGATATGGGAGCGATTGATACGGTTATAGGGCTTCCTGCAAATATATTCTTCAATACAAGCATACCAACAACAGTCATCGTGTTGAGGAAGAATAGGATGGATAAGGATGTGCTGTTTATAGATGCATCCCAAAATTTTGAGAAGGGGAAAAATCAAAATATATTGACAGATGAGCATATACGAAAGATATTGGATGCCTTTGCTAAGCGTGAAAATATGGCGAGGTTTGCTCATGTTGCGAGCTTTGAAGAGATTGTAGAAAATGATTATAATTTGAATATACCAAGGTATGTGGATACGTTTGAGGAAGAGGAGACAATATCTTTGGAAGAGATAGCTAAGGATATGGCTGAGAATGAGGATGAGATGTCTAAAGTGAAAGAGGAATTTTTGGGGATGCTGGAAGAATTGACTGGGACAACGGAAGATGCTGACGAAGAGCTTAAGGGATTTATTCGGATGTTGAAAGGCGGGGTGTAAATGGTGCCACAGATAAGGTTTAAGGAGTTCAGGGGGGAGTGGGAAGAGAGGAAGTTAGGGGAGGTCTCTGACATTGTACGTGGAGCAAGCCCAAGACCAATTCAAGATCCAAAATGGTTTGATGCAAATTCAGATGTTGGGTGGCTTAGAATTTCTGATGTAACTGAGCAAAATGGAAGAATCCATTATCTTAAACAGAAGATATCAAAATTAGGGCAAGATAAAACACGTGTTCTTTATGAACCACATTTATTGTTAAGTATTGCTGCTACCGTAGGAAAGCCTGTTGTTAACTATGTTAAAACTGGTGTTCATGATGGATTCCTCATTTTTTTAAGTCCGAAATTTAATCAAGAGTTTATGTTTCAATGGCTAGAGATGTTTAGAGAAAAATGGGGGAAGTATGGTCAGCCCGGAAGTCAGGTGAATCTAAATTCTGAATTGGTAAAAAATCAGGAAATTATGATGCCCTCATTGCTGGAACAACAACAGATTGGCTTGTTCTTTTTTATTCTTGACAATATTATCACCATTTATCAACGAGAATTAGAAAATATTCAAAAGCTAAAAAAATCAATGCTTCAAAAAATGTTCCCTAAAAAAGGAGAGGATGTTCCTGAGGTTAGATTTGATGGGTTTACTGGAGTTTGGGAAGAGAAGAAGTTATCGGATGGGACAAAGAAAATAGGGGATGGACTTCATGGGACTCCTAGTTATAATGATATTGGAGAAGTAGCATTTATCAATGGTAATAACCTGATCTATGGAGAAGTTGTTACTACTAAAGATACAAAATATGTAACAGAAGATAAACAATCTAAAGATGATAAAGAACTTAATAAAAACACTATTCTAATTTCTATTAATGGAACCATTGGCAATCTTGCTAGGTATAAAAACGAAAGGCTAATGTTGGGTAAAAGTATAGCATATATTGAAGTTAAAGAGTTTGATAAAGAATTTATATACTATTATCTGCAAAATCCCGAAATAAGATATTATTTTCTAAGTAGTTTAACTGGAACAACCATAAAAAACTTAGGATTAAAAACAATTCGAGAAACAAAATTATCAATTCCAAATGTAAAGGAACAAATTAAAATAGGCATCTTTCTTAAACAACTTGATAGCCTAATCACTCTCCACCAACGCAATCTAGAAACTTATCGCACCCTAAAAAAATCCCTACTCCAAAAAATGTTCATATAGAAAAGCATAAGTTTTATCCGATACTTACCTGATTTACCCATATATCAATTTGTTTAATGATTCCGATAATATTGTATCAAATCTGCATATATGTTAATATTATAATCTAAATGTGATAATTATATTATAAAGAAAGCCCATTAAAGGAGATGATACTCATAGATATTAATACGCCACCAAAAGATGAACATGATCTTGGTTATAAGAGCTTATTTTCTAAGAAAAAAAGCTTTATGCATTTCCTAAGTAAGTACATTGGCGCTGAATGGGTCAATGAAATTAATGAAGATGATCTGGTACTGATGAATAACACATTTATTTTAAAAGATTACAAAGATAAGGAATCGGACATAATATATCGTTTGAAGATGAAAGGAATAGAAATTATCTTCTATGTCTTACTGGAACTTCAGTCAAAAGTTGATTTTACAATACTTTATAGGCTACACCAGTATATTTCGGAATTGTACAGGCGCATATTTGATAATACAGATAAGAATGAGCGTCAGTCAAAGAATTTCAAATTGCCAGTTGTGACCCCGATTATATTATATAACGGTGTAGAAAGATGGTCAGTAGCAAGAAGTTTTAAAGAGTATTTGAATGGTTATGAATTATTTGGCAAAAATGTGATAGATTTTGAATATTTGCTGTTAGATTTAAACCGAAGTAATAAAGAATTCATACTATCAACAAACACAATACTAGACAACATATTCGCATTAGACCAAAAGAATGAAATAAAAGAAATGATTCGTTCAATAATAATAGTTTTAGGTCGCATGCATGAAATGGAAAAGGATGAACAGGTGGAGCTTTTGAGATGGCTTGAGCATATAATGATACCACGCCTCCCTATAAAAGATAGAGAAAAGATACGTGAAAGCATTAGAAAGGGAGGTGATGAGATGTTACAATATAATTTGGACAGAGCCTTTGATGACGAACGCAAGAAAGGAAGAAGAGAAGGGAAAAAGGAAGGAATACAAGAAGGCAAAAAAAAGAGAGAAAAGGAAATAGCGGAGAAATTTTTGAAAATGGGGTTAACTGTAGACCAAGTAATGGAGGGTACAGAACTACCTGAAGAAGAAGTTATTAAAATAAAAACACAATTAAATTATAAATCTTAGAAATTTGCATCTCTTTCTTAATACTGAAAATCTATAGTTTTAGTTAACATTTGTTTAAAAATAGGAGTTTAAAGTGGAGAAAAAAACTAAGAAAACCGATTTAGATACAATACAAAAATCATCTAAGAAGTACGCTGATACAGCATTCAGAACGTTGTTTAACAATGAAAAGAAAGCAATAGAGCTATGCAATGCTATTGTAGGTACAAATTATCCTGAAAATGCTGCACTAAAGATATGCACATTAAGTTCTGACTCGCTTCTATCTCACTATAACGATTTGGCTTTCTGTGTTGAAAATCAGTTACTTGTGATGAGCGAGCATAAAAGTACTCTAAATATTAATATATAATAGATATTAATTACCTAGATTTAGTACAAAAAGAAAAGTCAAATAAAAACAGGTAAAAAATAAAAATAAAAGATATAAAAGTAAAAATAGCCTATAAATACAATAATAGTATATAAATGGGATAATGCAAAAAAAATTTAATCTATAGGAAGAATTTAATAATAAAAAAAGCAAAAATATATAGGATAATCCACTTCAATAATGTACAATGTACTTAAAAAAACAAAAGGAAGTGATTACCCTACCCATGAATAATACAAATACTATAACATTTAAAGAAGCAGGATGTAAAGATGAAAATGCATCAGTGTGGTTAGTATCGTTAATAGAATTTGGGAAAAAGCTAGGATTATTTGATTTATTTGAAGGATTCAAATTAAAAATGAAAACAGTAAACTTTACAGTAAATCAAAAACTAATGGTGATAATAATGTCGATAGCGATAGGATGTGAGACAACAAGTGCAATAAATGACGAACTAAGGGGAGAGAAATTGGCATTAGATATGTTTGATATGGATAGATGCCCAGATCAATCGCAGATAAATGAGGTGCTAAGGAGGTTTGATGAAGGAAGCATAAAGCAATTAGAGGAAATACACGATAAACTATTTATGGAAAATAGTAAGACATTGGAGACAGAGGAAGAATCAGTAGTAGATTTTGATCAGACAGGATTAATAGCAAATGGACAGAGCTTTGAATTAGCGGAGAAAGGATATTTTTCGAAGCAGGACAAGGGGAAAAAAGGATATCAAATGCTAGCAGCGTATGAAGGAGGTAAAGAAATAAGAGAGACAGTAGGAATGAAACTAGATACAGGGAATACGCACTGTACAAAGCATCAAGAAGAATTACTAAAAGCAACAGTAAAGAAGTATGAGAAAAAAATAGAGAAGGGACAATTAACAATACGAACGGATAGCGGATTTGGGACAGCGAAAATAATAGAAATGATGGAAAAAATAAAGGGATTAAAGTTTTTGACGAAGGCATATAGCCCAATAGAAGCAGGAAAGATAGGAAGGACAATAGAATTTGAGGAATGGACAGAAGTAGGATATAAGGCATGGGTATATGAAATAGAAGATGAAGGAAGCAGGTTAAGGCATATAATAGTGAAAGTATTAACAAAGAAAATGGAATATGAGTATGCAATGTTGATAACAAACATAAAAAAAGGAGAAAAAAGTGCAGAAGAATTATTTCATTTTTACAATGAAAGACAAACAATAGAGGCATTTTTCAAGATGGCAAAGAATGTATATCACATAAAAAATTTAAGGACAAGGAAGTTTTACGGAATATATGGATTTCTGTGGATAGTGTTCATAACTCACAATATAATAAGTTTATTTAAAGGGACAATGTTTGCAGGAACAGAGTTAGAGGACGCAGGAATGAAAGTATTTGTAGAAAAAGTAGGGAAAATAAAAGGATTTGTGGAAAGATTGAAGGAAAGTATTGAAGTAAGGATACCAAAAATGACAAAAATATCGAAGTTGTTGGCAGGGATACTATGCAATAGAGTTGCAATAAGGACATAAGTCATGAAGAAATAAGTACAAAATATTAAAATATGACCCAAATACAGCATAATTAACCAGTAAAAAACATGCAAATTATGAAAAATAAGGTAAAAATACAAAGGCTTGATAAAGTTAGCCTTTTTTAAAAATAAATTTACAAATTAGT
>JGI20166J26741_11627919_pt1 | contig 11447 bp, 5 predicted proteins | sample TergutCu122P5_FD_26741 | JGI IMG/M metagenome (IMG submission 26741) | reverse complement strand
CCCCCCGAAAAAAATTCCTGGGTACGCCACTGATGTATCTAGATAAATAATGATGACTAATGCTGATTTTTCATTACTTGATATTTAAAAATAACTATGTTGTACCTAATTCTAATTATGGGTTGCTTTGCTATGTGACCATTTCCACATCCTCAAGATATGTATCTATGACTGGATTTATGGAAAAGGAATAAAGATGATGATGAGTTATATAGTGTCGTTAGCAGTGCTGCTTATCAACAAATACATGTGGCTTATGTTTTAGTTATTTTTTAAACTTTCATCCTTTTATATGTTTCGAATTTTTATTAAGACCACGTACCAGCAGTAGTACGTCTACCGCATTTTAGAAAACCATGATTAATCGTTAACCTCGAAGCTAGCTGGAGGTGGGTGGTTCACATCATGCCCTTTTGGAAATAACTCCGGTACCCAGTAAGTATGACGCTGCGTGGGCCCCAGAGCCGATCTGGGAGATTTGGATAAGAGAAAAACATCTTACCCCTTCCGGGATTTGAACCCTGGGTCATCTAGTCCGTAGCTCACTCGCTATACGCCATCCCATCTTCTATTGGATGGGACAGGAATTCAAAACTGACGTTTTGTTCCATGGATCCTCTTGTCACAGTGATCGGTTGGGTAGACCACACACCTCCATCTAGTGCTAAAGTTAAGCAACGCGGCACTACTTTCACTCTGCACTTTTGCCTAGCAGCATGTTGCGTTGGCATCTGTCAGCGTCGGCCCCACCTCCAACTCCCGGCATCCCTGAGTTAGAAATACATTAAGTGACAAATACATACATACGTGCGTAACACTAGGGTTGCACAAATCCCCAGCTGCTAAAATTTGTACGGTGGCACCTGATATTTTCAGTATAATATTGCAATTTTCCCCCCCAGACGTACAAGAGTGTGTCACTTCACGTGCATCGAACACGAAGCGCCAGATAACGCCGAGGTTCAAACTCCAAAATTGTGGGTTCTCAGTGTGGAACTTGTTTTATGACACCCCTCGGACGCCTAGAATTTAGAGGTGGCTCGTAGGTTTTTGTAAAATTTGTGGACCCCTGCATCCCAAATCAAATATGGCAGGCTTCATAATTTGTCAGTTATTATTGAATTTATTCGAAAATAATAAAATGAGTGACTTTGCAAAGAAGTTGCACTGAGGCTTACTGAACATTGGCAGTGTGTATCTGGTACTTGTAGTGGAACGTGCTGCTATGAGGCACCCCGGGAATTGGGACGATAATAAACGTACTTTCACGAGACGGAGGTTTAAATTTTTCAGTGACATCCAGATAACAAACCCTTGGGTGTTACACTTAATTATCACGCAAGAGTAAGCCATTTTGGTGACCACTGCAGAGATTTGCCAGTCAGTAGATTGTGTTGGAATGTCTTATAAATAATTTTATCTGTAATGACCCACACACATCTCGTTTTTGTACGGCCGCGACTTTCGTTTGTATTTGTGTCGCAAAACCTTTGCTGTCACTTTGTATCTGAAGGGTAGTGAATGAAAGAAATGGATAATGTACCTACCTACATTCATCTCCATACGATTGTTAAATGTAACCATGGCAGTTTTAAAACACCAGGTAGCCGTAACTTTTCTTTTATCAACTCCTCCACCTCATCATACAGTTGACGAATGCAGTTCGTGTTAAGACAGTTTCGACCAATCGCTGTGTAGGATTCACTGCCCACATAATCACTAAGACGTGACTGTCAGTTGGTTTTTTATGTATGGTGTTAGTATGGCGTAATTTCTTGTCGTAGGCTTAGTGTGTTGTATTTTCCATTTTTATATGTTTGTGCCTGATTGTATATTAACAGTAATTACATATTTGGTAGTGTTTACGTATTATACATACACTTAGCTCATCGGAAACCACGTGGAAAATAAACATTCTACATTCAGTGCCCCTTCAACATATCTTGTGCAATAGCAGATACATAACATATAGAACATTCACGGTTCAACTCTTTTCTGAGCACCATTATTTAAAGAATAATAGTAGAAGCGATGACGATTACAGACGATTTTAACGTAAGAAGGGAATGCCGTTTCTAGTTGAATTTTCATGTAGTAATATTTCAGTATTCTAGACACGACTGCTGTTAAGTTTCCCCGCAAAGTCGGAATTTTTTGTGTTTAATGTCTCTTGCCATTGGTATAAAGTCAGTGTAGCTCGATTTGTGAAAGATGCCCTTAACTTGACTTCCGTGTACCTGTAACGTTCGTGCAGCGCAGTTGTATACCTGACACAAACGGCATGTTGGTTTCTCTAGTTAACGTGTAGCATGCAGTGATTGGCCGAAATTACGGGTTCTGGTGGAACTGATTTGTCAGATAATTTGTACTTGTAAAAGTCTAAACCCTGTGTTTTATATTTAGTTTATCGTAATGTAGTGATGTTAGTGCAATGTTTCTCAACACGTGGTCCGCGGACCGCTGCCAATTCGCAAATATAAGTTGGCTCTTTATATATAGGCCTAAACAACATTATCAGTAGGGGTTTTAATCGTACCCATTTCGTGACAGATTGGTTGTGTTAGAGTTAACCAGTCAGCGAGGGTAATGTAATGAGTATAGTGACTAGGTTATGTGATGGATGCGGCTGGAACTTGAAACGCCATAATTTCGAAAGAGGCCACACCGGTTCTTGGGCCCTTGCAGCCTCCAGTTCGGTGGGTTAGGGGTACTTTGTTTGCGGGCGTAAAATGGCCGCTGCGTGAAGCTCGCCAATCCCACCTAGTACTAGGGTTAATGTGTTGAGCTGTATCTACATTCACTCATTTGCTTTCATGACGTACATGGGGACAGCTTTACCCTTACCTTAAAATTACGACCTTTTGCTCTTTCTCTTTTTGTGCATGATTGCCCAAATGTTGAGAAAGGGGTTATTGGAGTTCTGCAGTTGGTAATTGCATCCTTCAGACATGGGGTGACTGACTGAGGTTACAGTTCCCACGTGGAAGTCAGATGTGTCCAACAAATTATTTCATATTTCTAAAGCATATGTTATAATTGCAAATATAAAATGTGCATAAACATGACATATTTCTGATTTTAATATTTCTTAAAGGCATTAATTTATGTATTGTAAATATTCTTAGTTGAGTCAGAAAACATACTGATGTTTTGCAGGTCCTTAAATGAGAATGTAGATAAATAAATAGATTTCTTATGCAGTACTTTAGAATTTTTCAAATAAATGTGGTATTTATATGAATGGATCCACATTACTTCAGTCATAGACACCCAGACTTATCCAGAAATTGGAATTATTGGTGATACCAAGTAAACAGGTAAAAATGAGTAGGCCAGGCCCACTTCGTCATCGCCGTAGCTGGAGGCGGCGTTCTGGTCCACTGGGCATTCCTATGGGAGAAGCACAGCCTTCACTGGCAGCCAGGTCCAGATTCAAATTGTTTCATCAACCACAGCGAACCAAAAGAGTCACATTTTGTGAGTAAATTTCAACTCCTTCGTCTCTTGGTAAGAAAGGAACTGGTGACCCGCCATGAGAGGTGTCATCTTGAAAATGGTGTGAATTGTGAGCGATGTTTATTATTTATGTCCAAGTGAAACTGTGAATTAATTTTATTATATCTTGAAAATCAGACCATCTTGATTTCAAGACAGTTTTTACATATATATAGAAATGGTGGGTGAATAAATTTGAAATGCTGTTACTGCAGATATTTTGAATGGTATGTTCCTCTCCTGTTATGTAAGAAGAAACTAGGCTAATTGTAGGTACACTTGTTTGTTGATTTTTCATTTGTGGAGGTTGTATGGAATTGGATGGATCAGGTGATGAGGAGGTCAAAGATATGGAAGATGGCATTCATAGCCTGTTGAAAGATACATTTTCTACAGACTAAGTACAGCACAATAAACCACGAGGTATGCACTAACCAGCTGAGATTCAGACTGTAGCAAGTTATCTGCTTTATTAGCTGATGTCCTTAAACATTAAAGAGGCTGCTGTTACAGTGCTGGGTTACTGAGTATTGTATTTTGTTAACTACTCTTGGTAGTGTGTTGTCTACATGGAAGAACAGTAGCTGCTTGTATGTTGTGCAGTTATTGATTAGGATCTGATCCCTGTTGACAAAGCCTACAGAGAGTATGTATGTGTATTTTGTGTTAGGGAAAATTAGATTTACAGCAAAGTTGATACCACAAATAAGTGGAAAGAGTGTGGAGGTTTGGAAGTCTGTGTGGTTTGACTTGAAATGAAAATGCCCTGGGAAAAAGTAAAGATTGCAGAGAAGTTTGTGATGCCGTCATTGTTTTTCTTTTGTAAAATTTACTGAAAATTTCAATACACATTCAGTGGGAGAAGAAAGGTATAATATTTTAAAAGATTAATTTCTCAGGAAGGTCCCTGGAAGTAAAATTGTATCACTGAAATTGAAATAAAAGATATAATAGGTACAAGATTTGAGGTTTCTACAGCAGTGATGATGAAGATTAATGTCTTCTGGGGTATGGCGCTGTTTTGGCTGATAATAGTTACCAGTGTTGTAGAGGAGCTTGTTGCTTTCAACTTCTGCATGCAGGCAGCCTATAAAGATTACCTTCAGTGAAAAGCTTATCATGTTATGATGAAATAAGTGTGCAGAGGCCTGGGCTTGATCCCAAGCAAGTCAGTGTGGGGTTTCCGGTAGGAACAAGTGTCCTGACATTTATTGTGGTTTTCTCATGAGTTATATTCTACCAACCCACCGTATTCATTCAAGTATTCATTCATTACCAGTGGTGTATAATCAATAAATAACAATTAAAAATACACTCTTCAGAAAATGTGTACTGCATTCAGGCCAACAGACAGCATGCTGATATATAGCTATTACCGAAAGAAAAGGCATGTTGGAGGAATATACTGTACTTTAGTAAAAGCTTCTGACTGTAACTCATGAGATCTTGTTCACTAAATTACATTGTTTTTGCATTCAAGGACCTGCTTCAAACTTGCCGAAATCCCATTTTACGTATATAGAACAGAAAGTGGATACAAGAAATAATCTAACACAACTCAGAATTTCTTGTCAAACTGGGGAACATTAAGGCATATAGTTTGATGTGTGTCAGTCCTAAAGTCTTTGCTTTTTCAAAACATAATAATCTTTCTGCAACAAAAGTACCTTATCAGAACACACAATATTGACTGATGAACTAGTGTTATAATGTGTAGCAAAAGTTTTCATGCTTTTTTACAGTGGCAAATCTAGTTCAAGTATGAGTAAATTGGTTTAACACTTAACTAGCTGACCCTAAATCCACATAAAACAAACATAATTAAGTCTGTACTGAATAAATCATCACAGTATACATCATGCAGGTACAGGGGCGCACAAATCCAAGCTGTTTGGTGAGCTGGGCTACTGAATGTTATAAGGTGGTACCTAAAGTTTTCAGCGTAATGACTGCAGTTTTTTTTTCCCTTGCATACAAGAATATGTGGCCCCACGCACCAAGCAGAAAATGCCAGATAACAGGTTTACTGTTCATTTCAAGAATTGTGGGTACTTGATGTGGAACTTGCTTCACATTGCCATTATGGCACTTAGAGTTTGTAAGTTGCTTCCAGAGTTGAAAATTTGTGGACTACTGTATGGCTATATTAAATAGTACATGTACAAGTCAGTAGATGCAAAATTTTTGTCTGCAAATTGGAAGAACCACATTGATCAGATGATCAGAAGGTGGAGCATGTTGTGCCTTTAGAGTGATGTTCTGTATTAGCAGTATTGATGCTCTAATTGTCTTATTAGTTTACTCTGCCTGCTTTCATTCTGTAATGAAGTATGGACTGGTTTTGGTGGGTAATTTGTTATAACAGTTAAAGTTCGCTTCACAAAAGAATATTGTTACTATTCTGGCTTATGCCAGAGATAGAAATGCATGTAGATATGTTGAGGAAATAAGAGATTTTGCTTTCTTCAGGGGAATGTGTGTTCATTAATGAACTTAACATAAGTAGACAGTTTTGGGCACATGGAACTGTAAACATTGCTGACATGAGAAGTAAATATGATCATCATAGACTCAATGCAAACCTTCCGTATTTTTGGGCAAGTGTATACTGTGCTGTCATCAAAATCTTCCACAACAACCGCTTAGTTATACAAGTATGATGAATAAAAAGGAGCATTCTAAGGAACCATTAAGAATATTTAAATACACCATATTATTGCAAATTTGGATGAATTATTAATATTGCAAGATGACTGCATTATTTCAGAGGTTTTGTACTTATCTGATACAACATATCTCTGTATATACAGTGTGGTGTCTTTTATCTAGAATACTTTTGACTTAAGTGTTCTTCTGTAGAATGGATCACCAAGCTTGAACTCTGATAAAACACATTTAAAAATTACAAGAATAAATGACTGTTCTGCCTTCAAAATGAAAGTTTGTTGGTCTAGCTAACATGAATTAGAAAGTATCACTTGGGGAAATGTCATCAGTAATGTCTGAGTGCAGAATCACAGCTAACCAGAAGTTGAAGGTTGAGTCCCCGTCTTAAAGGTTTGAGTGGAAGCACAGTGTAACATTTTGTGTCGTGTGTTTCATATATTTTGTTTTTTCTGTTACGAACTTAAATTTATAGATAATGTTATGTAGTGGTTTCCTTGCTTTCATTAACTCTGATGTATCACTGTCATGGTAGGATTTCAATGATTTGTTTTTGTTTCTTCAAATCATAGATGTGGATTAGTCAGCGCACTGTTTGTCATCACAGTGGAGGAACTTTATCTAGATACTGCAATAACTCTACTTTGTCTTCAGAACTGTTCCCTACTAGGTTATTACGCAGTGAGTAGTGGTAATTTCTTACCAAAGTTTTGGCAAGAAATTACCACTACTAGCTGCAGTTCTCATCTACTCTGTGGCGGAAGCCTGAAATCTACTTTGTATTGTATGTGAAATGACTCGTATGTTTCCTCTTGGCACACATTGCATCCTGTGGTCTTCTTGGAGGTTGTTTTGACATACTGATAGGGCTGTATACAAGAACAGGTTAAATAGGCAACAGAAATGCATATGGAAACCATACAGAGTACAGCTGGTGGCAGTAGTGTAGGTGGTGCTGTGAAAACAAAGCACCTGCTTTGGAATTAACTTGGTGCTAATTTTAAATATGTTTATTCTGGAATACAGTTTTTTTTGGGGGGGGGTGGGGGGGGGGGACAACTCTGGGTAGTGGAACACTGGCTAACAAATCCTATACTATGTTTGTATGAGAATAATATTTTGGATTTTGCTAATCTGTTTGTTTTGTAATTATAATCATGTCATCCCGAATAACTTAGATCTGTGGTAGGCACATATTTGACCCAAGTTGGCATGACATTTTTGTCACCATGCCCCTTTGATAAACCAGACAGTTTATCTTCCTCAGCTTGAATGTGAAATGTGTTCCTGGTGTAGGCTGTGGGGTATGTGGTTTATATGACATGTTACAAGAGTAATACATCACTGGATAGACCAAGTCCCATGAAGATGGAACAAACATGGAATGGCTTTTACTGTGTTATTGTTGTTACTGATGCTGCCTCTGTAATATTACTGATGATTTTAGCATGCTCTTCCTGTTACTGTTTCCCCTGGGTGACCTTAGGGTTGAGAACTTGACATGCTTGTGCCAAGTGAAAATAAATGCTCCTTCACTGAATTGTAATTCATCAAAAATGCAAGTGTTGTCTGTTTCAGGTGATGAAGAAGTGGCTGTATCAATGTCAGAGGATAGTGAAGCTCTTGACCACCATATGGAAGAGACCCAGAAAGCAACTCCTGTACTTCCTCGTTTCCAGTACACGAGGGTAAATTTCAAACTGCACATACTCAGAATACTTCTGTTTGTGTATGGAGAGGTGTAGAGTCTGCATTAGAGGGGCAAGTTAGGAATAGAACCATATGACAGATTCTCTAGTGTCCATTGTTTTTATGTTAAACTTTACACTTATACCTGAACCTGTTCCTTATAGAATCTAATGTAAGCTCTATATGCCTGTAAGTGTTTTCCTTACATTGCCATTGCTGACAAGAGAAATGATTAGTAATGAGGTGAAGGATAAAGTATGTTAATATGTGGATGTATTTGTTGGAAAGTGGTAAATAGGCATGGTTTAATGTGCTCTGGTACAGTAAGCAGTGGATGTAACGGACAACTACATTTTTTAGGCAAGTTGATGGTGAACTGGATGGGGATCCAAGATGGCAATGACTAGGAAAATAAAGAAGCTAGTTGGAGATTTTAAGATGTTTCATGTTAATTTCCCTGTATAGATATATTTTTTTATATATTGAGACTGTCTTTTATTTGAAGTTCACTGACGTTATCCTTTCCACATTTTTCTTCATGTAGTACATTGTGCCTCATACAATATTGAAAGTGTAATTACATTAACTGGGGAAACGAATGTGCAAATGAACAGAGAGAGACAAAACAAACAAACAAACAAACATTAGTCCCTTCTGAAATTCAATAAATTAAATTTCTGTGGTATGTTTATTTTTAATTATTGTACAGTAGGGGTTCCGAAACAGTTCTGTGGGTTGTTTCTGGGGGGATCTGTGGCAACCTTCATGTATACAAAATTCTCCATTAACCTTTATCCTATTATGGTGGGTAATTAAATTTTAGTGCATAGTTAATGAAAAACATATTATGTGGACAGCAAAAGACAAAATTATTAAATAAATTGCATTTTGTGGAAAAGAAGACAGCGATATGCAGCATGTCTTATGAAAAATACAGTAAATTTCCTTGTTGGCCAAATATATAAAATGAATTTCTAGGGATTGTTCCTATTTGTGTGTGCGTATTCAAATATTGATTTTTATAAGGCCAATTAAGCTCAATATCATATAATTAAGAGAAATAGGAAGTCGCTTAACTTTTAAATTGTCACTTTTAGTAAACTGTTTATGAAACCCCATTTAGTGAATAGTGGTTCAAAACAGAACACCAAAAGTTATTGACATCTTGGTTCACAAGCCAAACAAGTGTTCACATCAGACAAGTGAATTCACTTATTATTATGCTATGCCTCAGTATATTAAATTAGACTTTTCTTTGATTTTTAATTAATGTATTCTCTGTATTCAGTTTTAATAAATGTGTTTTATAGAAGTTGTAATTTATTAAGGTTTTAAAAATCAGAAGGGCTTTGGAGGGAGCAGAAGTATCCCTAAAAGAGGGAGGGCCTCAGGGTATCATGCTATGAGAAATGTTGTTTGAGCTTAGATCTGCAAATACTTCAGTAAAGAGTTACTGGATTTAAATTATCTGTCTGTCTAATTCTGCTACTGATCAGTTCTATGAACATTAGTATTTTTTCTCGTATTGTGGTATACTCGTAGTTGTTTGTGGCACCACATGGCCTGATAGGTGGTTACCACCAGGGTTGAGTGTTATTTTAGTTTTATTATGCATACTTAGTCCTTACCCCTTCATAAATCTGAGACACCAAGAAGTTTTCCCACCACAATTACTGAAGCCATGTGTGACCGCTTATCTTTTCACTTTAAAATAATTATTCTTATAGACACAGAAATTCTACTGTGTCTGTGGTCAAGGCCTGTTCTTCATTTCTGCCTCTGGGTTAGACCATTTTGCTATATCTGTATGTAAAGGTTGTTTATCTTCTGTAACATTTTTAGTTCTTTTTCTTATCTTCTCCATTTGCATACCATCTTTGTGGCAGAGATGGACCAAAATGTCTTTTGGCTGCCCTTTTACTTCACTGTTTCCTGTAATTTGTGGCATTTAATTTGAAAACTACAGTGTACAAAATTTTCATCCGTTTACTACAAATTTTATTAGGAGAACAAATTTATTTTTGGTAAACACACTACCATTGGCTGCTAATGAACAGCTAGGGTAAGAAAAGGGGTAGCTTTATTTATTTCCCATTGAGGACAAGTCATATGATAACTATGATTATCGCTCCAGTAAACCTGGAACTTTCATACCATAAGATGAAGAAGAAATTTAAACAGTATTTTTGAGGGGAAAAAAAGTGTCTTACATTTGCAAGATGTGTGGACGTATTTTATTTAAGTATACATCAAAATTGAATATAAGATTGGGGGGGGGGCAGTTACAATCTGAATACATTTACTCATTAGAATTCATTTGCATCTCCTAATTTACAGGCACTTCTGATTTCTAAGATGAATGGAAACATCCCTACAGATATGAGAGTTTTTTTTTGTTTGTCTTTTTTTTCCTGCTAATTGACCATCAAGTTTGTAATAATGCATTTGGGACATTATAATGTAACACTTCACTTTGTTTGTGTTTATAGATGTAAATAAATATTTATGGCATGTTCATCTTAATGAAGGTTATGTTGCAGGAGGAGCTTATGGAAATCCAGTCTCATCCATTGTCTAAGAGGAGACCAGAATGCTTAGATCCAGCTTTCAACAAGTAAGCTTAAGAGTGTGTATTGTATGCCATTTATTATGGAAGTGCATATGCTGGATTGCCATCACCAACAAAGTGCAGATCATGCAGTTGAACTCGGTTATAACATAATATAAGGGACTGAATAAATTGTGTCATAGAGTGTTGCTGTAAGTGGGTGTATGGGAAAAGTGAAGGAAAAATATTTCAAGACAAAATATAGGCCTACAGGCATATTAATGTTGCTGTTATGATCTATGAAAAATTTAAATTACAATTAAAATTTAGAAATGTAAAAATTATTGTTCTGTGATTGTAAATTGTCATACTAGTTGACACTAAATATACATCAACTTAAAATTAGAATTTAGGAAGAACAGAAGGGATCATGAGGAGGAGGCTGCTCACTGGTACTTTGTCAGTTCTCTCTTGCATAAACAGTTTATGCGATGCCTCATTGATGCCACTTTTTTTCATGGCTTCAGAATTGCTTTATTCTTGATCCATTCTGTTGACATGCACTAATAATTTTGGTACTGTCTTTTCAGATTGTTTGGACCGTAGAATTTACGAGACCAAATTTCCAACACACATCAGCTTTCTGTTTTTAATTTTTTTCATTTGTCATATCACTTAACTTTTCCATTGAATTCAAACCCTTACTTTTGTTTGTGACTGTAGCCATGTTATCACATTACTGGTCTCCTGTTAACTCTAGGAGTAGAAATGTAGAGGGCAGATTTATGCACAAAGTGAATTGTCATTACTGTTGTCATTTTTCAGTCTTGGAATTTGTATAGGTACCAGAAAGAATGGGGGCGCGGTGGCCTGGTGGTTAAGGCACTATGCTGCAAACCAGCAGGTCGCGGGTTTGATTCCCGATGGTGTCATTGGAATTTCTCAGTGACGTAATCCTTCCGGTTGCACTATGGCCCTGGGGTCGACTCAGCCTCTAACAGAAATGAGTACCAGGTGTATTTCCTGGGGGTAAAGGTGGCCAGTGCGTAAG
>JGI20166J26741_11627808_pt1 | contig 11447 bp, 6 predicted proteins | sample TergutCu122P5_FD_26741 | JGI IMG/M metagenome (IMG submission 26741) | reverse complement strand
AAAAATTAAGAAAATTTTACTATATGAAATGAAATTTCTTGTACAAAATTACAGCTGCCTCCAGAACTCCTGACTAGGGGGCTACCGCCCCCAGATCCCTGTTCTCTCTGTCCTCAAATGAATTTGTTGAATGCCCCCAAATAAAATTCCTGGGTACGCCACTGCTTCGTCTATGTTGACTGAGGTTTTTCCGTGCTTTTTCCTCAGTTGTAAGGCAAATGCCAGGGTATAACTCGCAAAGACGGGGCACAACCCGCACTCTCCCGTATTAATTGTGTTGTTCTATGCATTATTTGTGTGTAAATGTGTACTGTACTTCTACCACCGGGTGTCAACCCAATTGCAGTTAACAAATATATCAGTATCAATATTTTCACTCTGGAACCAGAAAGTACACACTTGTGGGATACCTGTCAACCTCCAACGATCAACTGATTTAATCCCTCTTGATTTTTATTTGTGGGACTATATGAAAAATGTATTGTGTCGTACAGTACAGGGCCAAAAACACTGCAAGAGTTACGGAAAGAAATTAAAGGGTCGTGTGTTGCCATTCATGTGCACACTTCGTTTGACGTTTACCACTCGTCCACTTTCAGGAGTACCTAGCTCATGGGGTATTGATTCTTTTTTTGTTTTTGCCATGGACCCCCTTGAGAGTCTACGGACCCCTTCGTAGAAAAGTAAGTGTATTTACATGCAAAATGATAAACAAATGGAATAAAATAGAAATAGTGAGATGTTCTATAGTTAACCAACACTTTTGGAGTATAGAGGCCACATATTACCTTGTATAAATTATGACATGAAAAACTAAATTTCGTTAGAGGTTGGTTAAAATAAAGTTGTAATTTTTTCCCATCCAAGTTCACGGACTCCAGGTTAAGAACTGCTAACCCAGCTATTAACCTCAAAGAACTTGTCAGAGCAGAGAAACTGAGACTCCTAGAATCAATAATCTTCAGTTACACTGTGCTTTTTAGTCACACTGAAAGCACTCGTATGAAATCCCCATTCAACTGTTCTGATAAGAAATTACAGTAAAACTGAATTCCCTGAAGACGGCATCTATTGATGCCGAAACTCGTAGATGTCAAAATTAGTATGTGATTTAATATATACCCTACAGTGCATAAAAGCTGTTTTTAATAAGGAGTGATACCTCAAAACCTGTTCATTACTGACATCAGGTTTGGGCCAATCGAAGTATTCCGTGGACACAGTTTGGACGTGGGCTCGGATGTCTAAGACTACCTTGCGATCTGTGCTATGTATGATCTGTGGTTGTAGTTGTCCGAAGTAGCAGAGTTGGTACTTGGGCCTGAACACTTTAACTATGGATCAGAATTGACTGTAAGGAACCGTAATACGCGGCGGGAATTGAATGGTTGGGGGAGTGAGGTGGGCAATAGCTGTGTAGGGTGGTGAGCTGTGAATTATACTGATGCAAGTAGGAATTTCGCAAAATGGAAGATGCAGGTGAGGATGTTTATGATGCTGATATTGCTAATCTGAGAGAAGTGTTGGGTGCACGAACGATTTCTGATGAGAATGAGGAGAGTGTAGAAGAATATGAAAAGAGTATCAACGATGAAGAAGTATTGGAAAATGAAAGTTATGTTGCTTCGTCAGACTCATATTTAGATCTGAACGAAATTCTGTTAGACGAATGTGCTCCGTCTTTGACGATATGTAGAACTGTTGGTTCTGCATGTTATGACGTGCTTCTTGCCGTAGAAAAGCAGCTTGTGAGATTGCTTGCGAAGTGTGAAACAAAGATTAAGGATGTGCAGGACCGCATTGATTCTATCAAAAGTTCAAATGAGGTGTCACTGAGTCGTGGTAGTTGGTGCTACATGTTTGGTATTCCGTATTTTAAAGACCAGGATTACTTTCCTTGTCCGCCTAATGAGGATCATTGGAAGAAAACTGCCAACAATGAACTGAGTATAGTAGATCTTCCAACAGTTAGATTGTGGAAAGAAAAGGATAAATCTACACTACTGAGCGCTGTAAAGGCAGAGGAAATGGCGAAACGAAGTAAAGGCGCCGAAGTGCGAAAGCAGCCTAAAGTAAAGGCGTTGTGTGGTATAGATGATGCTACAAAGACTGAAGGTTTAGAACATTACGTGGAAGATAGTAACACTGCTCCTATTGGGAATGGGAGTGTTGCAGAACTTGTTGGATTTAATAAGTCGGAATATGATTGGATGAAAATATCAGCAGTAGATTTAGCTGGGTTCCATAGTCCAGATGAGTGTCGTGCAATGTGGCATAATTATCTTCATCCTATGATAAGGAAAACCAAATGGACTGTTGATGAAGATAATAAGTTGAAAGAACTTGTTGTTAAGTACAAAAATCAAAACTGGGATGCAATTGCACGGGAGCTTGGCACTCATCGCTCTGCATATCAGTGCATGTTTCAGTATCAAACGAGACTCAATGATTCATTGAGAAAGAGCAAGTGGACAAAAGAAGAAGATAATTACCTTAAAGAAGTAGTGGAAAGGTGTCGGTTTGGTTCATACATTCCATGGTCTAAAGTGGCATATTTTATGCCTGGACGTAGTAAAAGTCAAGTGTTTAACCGTTGGGCCTATTCATTAAATCCTTCAATTATAAAAGGCCGTTTCACAAAAGAAGAGAATATCTTGATGGTAGCAGCTGTACGGAGGTATGGGACTGATTTCTCTCGTGTGGCCCGGTTCTTACCTGGTCGCACTTCAGTACAGATACGTGAACGATACAAGACATATTTGAAATATCACAATACTGGTGAACCGTGGACTCAACGTGATGATGACCTTTTGATGTCCTTAGTTGCAGAGCATGGAGAAGGCAGTTGGAGTAAAATTTGCCAGCATTTTGTGAATCGAAACAGAATTCAAGTGAGGCAACGCTATAGTACTCTGCAAGGTTGGTTGAAGAAAGTCTCTGTAGATTCAGGAAAGGTTCTGCCTGCACCTACACGACGGGTGAATGTTGAAACTAACAGAGAAGGAAAGATTTGGGAGAGGGTACAAGCCATTCTTAGTAAGAGGGCTGCAGGTGCAGAAATGAATGAAGACAACTTGCTGAATCTGAAAGACATGCTGGAAATGAGGAAGCGTCCAGGACGGAGAGTGGGGCAAACAAAGCCATTAAGTACAGTTGACAGGCAGTATTATAGTTTTTTCAGGTGTGTATATTTTCAGTCTGGTGGCAGACAGAAGCGTCATTATGATGAAGATCTAGTTTGGAATAGTGTACAGGTTATTTACAATATGCTCAAGTATTTTCGGGCACACCTTAATATCCCTAAGGATGATTCTACAATAGATGGGGATCATTTGCTTCAAGACGTTGACAGATCATTTCTTCGTTGTCTGAGAGACAGGGAAGAAGACAACACCAGTCCTATTCTGTGTGATACATTACCAACAGAAGACACTACTCCAACTGAAGTTATGAATGGCCTCACTGCACTGTCAGAAACTGCACTTCCATCTCAGGCTTCAAGTGTATCTACTGCACATACTGAAGCAAAACTTGCTAAGTGTGTAGATCAAGTTGCCAGCATTTCCACCACACTTTCTGGAACATCTCCATTAGACCTGGTGGACACCACTTACAAAGTACCCTACCTGTGCCCTCCCAACCACACCACTTTGGTTGGATTCCGCACTTTCCTTTTAAGCCGTCGGAATGTTGCAGATAATGCAGGTGCACAGTCTAAACCATTTGTTATGGAAGATTCTGGTGGCTGTTCAGTGTCAGCTTCTGAGAAAATTTCGCCTGAAAATGCATCAGCTTTGTGGAAGGAACGTTTGGCATCTTTGTTTGTGTGGCCTGCCATAATGTCCAATATATTTCCAAAATTTACGGATCCTTTGTTTCAAAATGATAGCCTTCCATCTACGTCTAGTAGCCATGGAAATGTTGGTGGAAGTGAAGGTAATACAGGTGTTTCAAAGTTGAAGACCAGTATAAAAAGCAAGAAGAGAAAAAGAACTGCAAAAAGGAAGGATGTTGCAAAGAAGAAAAGGAAGTATGTAAAAAGTGGAAAGTACAAGAAACCATATGAAAACGTTGAATGTGTGCAGAGGAGGAGTACACGGCATGTAGTAGATCCTACAAGTGAATCACGATACATGGAAGTGGATGACGTGGCAGTGTAGTGTTATGTGGTTGCAAACTATTACTGTAATTGAATTGTGATACAATTTACATTCTCTTTAGTTTGAGTTTGTAAGTTTGAGTTCTTTTCATTCATTTTGATAACCTTTCATTGTTGCCTGTAAAAATGATATCATCAGGTTAATGATTATGTGGATACTTATCTTGAGAGATCTGTTGTTTATGTTCACATGTTCACTAAAACGAAAATGAAATTTTGCAGTTTTATTGCATATACATTAACTATAAATCTTCACAGTGTTGATGACAAAAAGCTTGAAATCATTGTTGTGTTTCCACCATAATTGTAGATGCAGAAGGTGTTTAGCAAAAGTTTTGTAGCAGATATTTGTTAGATGAACAATGATGACAAGGACAGGAAGCAGGTTTTCTGTGTCAGATTATCTTGTCACCTTGAGGCAACGTTCTACCTTTGCTATCGGTTTTTGTCACATCTACAGTAGTCTCACTGTTTCTGAACCTTTGTATTTAGGATATCAACTTTGATAACACATTTTAATACCTTTTTTCTGAGCTTGCATATCTGGTTCTGGTGGATTGTGTTGAAACCACGTGGCTGACAAGTCAGTGTCTCTCCATTCTTCTGCTATTGTACAGATAAATGTTGGCACAGCCAAGCTTTGTATTATTAGGTTAGGTTGATTGCATTTGTGCTTTATGCTATGAGACTGTTGTCCATTCATTTCATGTGTCCAAAAATTGTTTGTATTTTATGAAAAAGAGGTCTTCATGCTTTTAATGCTTTCTGGGGTTATTTTGTAAATTTATAACCAGTATTGCATAAGTTCTTGGAACCAAATAAGGCATTGTGCATTGAACATGGATTCTGATGTTTGTGGTGGTTAATCATGAACACTGAGATTCTGATGTGTATATATTTCTCTCATTCTTGTGGCTCTGGAAAGGGTTGTTCTGTTTTGTGATTTCTCATGTTGGGCTGTATCCATATCTACCCCTTCTCATGGTTCGGTTTGACCTCCTCCTTTGCAACTTGTCAATGTAACCATTTTGCATCTTACACATGATCTGTTTCCTGTCCGACTTGGAAATGATTATTCATTCTTGAAGATAGATGCAGCATCCATCCACAAGAGAACATTGTGTCACAGCACAAAAGGCCACAATCTGAAGTCAAGCATTTGTTCACAGTTGCTGTACCAGATATTGTCATATTGAAGGTAGGAAGGTGTTTTTGTTACCAAAGTCACAGTTTTTATGTTTTACCCATACAGAGTTCTTGATACAAGGAATGAGTTTTAACTTGAACTATAAATGGGGATAATTTTATCTCATCAGAGAAAGTTGTTTGTGTTAATAATCTGTTACTCCATCTTGGCTGTAATGTGGGGAATGAAAGAGACAAGAAGGGTGTAAGCTAGTGGATGAAAGTATAATAAGCAACGGTAATAGCACAAGGAGAGTCGCTACAATTTGATAGAAAATAAAAATCGAAGGTATATATAGAATTTGAGCCTAGATATTGAATATTGCCAGAATCTGCTGTTCTAACCCCAAACATATTCTCACAAAAGTATAAATTTTGAGCTTTTGTAAATAAGTGTTCACGATCAAGTGATATTATGTAGAATATTGTACCCACTGTGTGTGAGATTTCATTCAGCATGACAAACAGTATATTTGTGCCAAATGACATGGTGTCATATCCAGGAGGACAGTTTAATTACAGATAAAACAGTGGTGAAATTAGTACATATCTGCCCACCAAAGTTGAAATAATCCTACAAAGCAATATATTTGAAATTTTCTCACAGTGGCAAACATAAATGATATTCATTAAGAAACTCAGTTTTAGACAAAAATGTTACACTGAACATACTGTTTACATAACGTAAAAAACTGAATTCAAGAAATTTGTTTATTATTCAGTTCAGTTTTTTTTTGTATGGTTTATAAAGTAGTTTTAGTGGTCTTGTATTATGAAAGAACAAGAGGTATCATAGTAGTGCAGGGATGTTAATTATGCATTAACGTGAGGATATGTGTGATTTTTGTGTGTGCATTGGAATCAGGATTATGAACTAAAGGACATTTCAGGAGGCTGGTCATAAGCAGCATATACAACAGTTTTTATGGAAGTCATTTCAAAAAACATGGAAAGGGTAGAAAGAAATTACAAAAAGTGACATTAAAGAAATATGTGGATGTGAACTGGATTCTCCTGCCTCTTGATAGGATGTGGTGGGTATCTTTAATACTAGTGGTGTTCATTCTTTGGGGTCTCTTCTAAGTTAATCATACACACATCATATTCAAAACCTTCTATGGCAATTAAGTATCTAAGTCAGTTTTTTTTTAAAGTTTCTTGCACTATGCATTATAATATAATTATACAATATAAACCAACAAAATGCACATTTCCTAAATTAATATTTTAATTTTTAGTTTCCTGAAGATGGACCCTTGTGTTCAAAACGTAGACATCAAAAACTTAAAATATTAATTAGGACGTGCATTTTGTTGGTTTGTAGTGTGTAATTAAGTCACGTTCTGTACCGATTAAGTACCCCTATGGAGCAGAGCCATTGTTGAGAAGCTAATAGTTCCTCTCTTGGTTAATAAATTCCCACGGAAGTTCTTTACTATGTTCACAAGAGCTTGCCACATGTCCATTTTCTGTTCCTTGGGTCATGCCAAAGGATCTGTCCAAGTCTGAGGCTTTGGAAAGCATTTTGTGCTATGTTAATTTTTGTATGGTGAGAGCTCCATCCATAAGCTGGAGGACCACTCTTGTCACCTGTTTGTGACTGCTTATTAAATATATTGGTAGCTGGCATTCATATTGGTAGGCTGCAACCTGAGGACAAGCCATGCGTTTGTCACAGACCCACTTATGGATTTAGCTACAGTTCATATACCTTAATGAGGTAAATTAGTAAGTACTGTCCCATGTTGATGAAAACAGCAGGTCATATAACTTCATTATACACTGACATTATTAAATGCTAATAAAATCCATTCAGATGGTATTGGTTTATTTTTGTGTATAAATTGATGGCAACTGAAGACCACGTGCCTGTACATTGTTATGTGCGTATGTGCTAAACAAAGAGCTTAAAAGTTCAATACAGAATTGCAGTTCTTGACATGCACAGACGTCTGAGAAGATTATTGTTGGACAGACGTGTGGACCCTATTAAAATGCATCAAGCATATACTTGAAAGTAAGCTGTGTGATTACTATGGAAATCTTATATACTGATAATTTAAGATTGCTCATAGTAGTAATAATCTAATGTCACTCTTACTACATCATCTCAGCTGGTTGAACAAAGCCTAAGAAGTCAATGGGTAGGATGCATGCAAAGTAATACATCAACAGAATTATAATTTAAAATCCACTTTGCTACATCAGTACTTCAGCTACATCAACAAAGCCTAAGAAATCACTTAGTGGGGCACTGGCATATTGTATCATGTAAGAGTGAGGAGAAGCCATTGAAGGCTGAGATGCAATTGTATCCTGTTTCTGCTATTGTTAGACTAGTATAATGCCCATTGAAATTTAAACAGGAAGATGGGAAAATCCATGTCTCTAGCTATGACTTAAGGAGACAACTCTTCCAGTGATCCACTGATATACATAATAGCCTAGAGGTATGGTATGAAATCACACTTGAATTCTTGAAAGATGATTTCATCATGTAAGCAGTGCTGCTGGCTAGACTACTTTTTATCAGCTAATTTTACTTTCCAGGTGGTTTATAGTGACATTGGTTAAGCAAATATCATGAGCTTATGAAAAAGCAATGTTTTAATATTCTGTGGAGGTGCTAACGATTTGGAAAGAAGAACTCTACAAAGGCCCTACAACACCCATGGACTACATCAAAACCAATAATCACACTAATATCATTTTGGTAACTGTTCCTCCTAGGTATGATTTGATGCAGTCTTCATGTATGAACAGTGAAATTAAATTATTTAATAGAAAGCTAAAGAAAATGGTAAAAGTATATCAACATATGTCAGTGTTAGAAATGGATAATGACAATCATGGTTTACACCTGAACAGTCAAGGAAAGGAAGTGTTTTCTAAACTAATAGTCTCACACATATTCAATATTGGAAGAGAAAATAGATCCCCCATTAATTTTAAACTGGAAATCAGATCAAAACCTAACAGCTCCACTAAACCAGTTACAAGTTATAAACAGAACATCTACTATGTAGACCACAGAAGACTCAATGAAATCTATGGTAAACATGGACCTTAGTGTAGGAGGTAACTCCCTGATAAATGGTTCTTAGGTTATTAGATCTCTCAGAATACAAAAAGATAATCTGAAATGCAAGAAGCAAGGTCCCAAAAGTTTAAGGTGGCAGCCTCAAACACGTAATGATCCTCTGTCAAATTCAAATAAGACCAAGAGTTTTATGATGTTTCACCAGAATGTTAGGGGTCTGTTGAACAAATCAGAAGAATTAATAAGTTGATTGTCTCCAGTTTTTCCCCAGGTGCTTTGTTTTAACTGAACATCATCTCAAACGCACTGAAATTGATTTTATATATATGGATCAATATAACATTTGGCGCTAAATTTTGCAGGGAATCTTAAGAATGGTGGAGTTATTATTTTTGTGCATGATACCCTTCAGTAGGAACAAGACACTGAAGCATGTGCAGTTAGGATTATCTTATCATACTTAACTATTTGCATTATATCTATAGATCACCAACAAATTTTTTACATACCTTAAGAATCCATTCTCAATTTCTTACACAGCACAACTGAGATTATTATTTGCAATGACTTTAATATAAATTACCTTAATTACAATGACAAAAAAAGCAAACTAGACAACTTGTTACTCTCATACAGCCTTTATAATACCGTAAACTTTCCAACTAGAATACATAATAACTCTATTATGGCAATAGATAATATTTATTGGTAAAGTAAAATATGAAAATTACTCCATACATCCACTGGTTAACGGGTTATCTGATCATGATGCCCAAGTTATAACAATTAATGATATTACTGTAGATAATGTATTGGCCAAACTCAAAGCATAAGAAAATTTAGTAGATTCTCCAGATCTTAATTTGCAATTAATTTCAGCTATGAAAACTGGGACAACGTTCTTATCGGGGAGGATGTTAATACAGTTTACAACAACTTTCTTAACACACACTTGAGAATTTTCAACTCCAGCTTCCCGTCACAGAAAATGTACAGTACACGTAATAACAAACCCTGGATTACAACAGGAATAAAAACCTCATACCAGCATAAAAGAGAACTTTATTTGATCAGTAGAAATAGTAATAATTCTAAATTAAAGGCACACTACAAATCTTACTGCTTAGTTTTGTCTAAAGTAATTAAAGCTGCAAAACAACTTTATTACAACAATAAGATTTCTATGTCCAACAATAAAGTAAATACTACCTGGGATATTCTAAAAGGAAACATGCAAAACCATAAAAATAAAGGTACTCAACTCATAAATATAGTTGGAAAGTTCATTACTAATCAACAATCAATTACAAACTTTTTCAGTAACTACTTCTTAACAGTAGCTGACAAAATAACTAGTAACATTAAAAATGACAAAAATTTAATAAATTGTAACAATCCCATACATTGTCTTCATAAAAACTTTAAGCTCCCCTGTTCAAACATGAAACTAAAATATACAACACCCAAAGAAATAGAAAAAATGATAAAATCACTAAAATCCAAAAACTCTCATGGATATGATGGGATTCCTATGAAAATTCTAAAAGTAAGTACACCATAATACTCGTATATTAGCAACTGAACAATATGGCTTCAGAAATAATTCCTTAACTGAAAAAGCCTTCTTCATTCTAATAAATGAAATATTTGTAACACTTAATAATAAATTAACAGTTAGCAGAATATTTTGTGACTTAGAAAAAGCATTTGACTCTGTAAATCATGATATACTATTGTCTAAATGTGAATTTTATGGATTCAAGGGCAAAACCAATGCACTGCTAAGATCATAACTCAGTGATAGATATCAGCGAGTACTAATAAATAACAGCACTTCTAATAATACTAATTTTTCAGAATGGGGCAAAATAAAACAGTGTTCCTCAACGTTCAATACTTGGTCCTTTGTTCTTAATCTACACATATTATCTTCCAAATATAATAGCTGACCCATCAAAACCAGTTCTATTTGCAGATGCCACAAGCATAATAATTACAAATCCTAGTCCCTCCAAATTTAAAGAAGATATTAACAATATAATTGACTGGTTCAGAGGTAACTTATTATCTTTAAATTTTGATAAAACTTACTTTTTACAATTTAGGCCTAAAAATAGTCATGAAATTAATACAAAAATATGTTGTGATAATAACCTGATTAAAGAGACTAAAAATACAAATTTCTTGGATTAGATAGAGATTTCCTTGTCATGGAAAAACAATATTGATCAAATGATGTTTAAACTCAGCATTTAATGTCCCAAGATACACTAAAGACAATTTACTTTTCATACTTTAATTCTGTCCTATCGTATGGCATAATTTTCTAGGGTAATTTTGCATACAGCTCTAAATTTCTACAATCCAAGAGAGGCTAATTAGAATAATCCTATTGTATGGCATAATTTTCTGGGGGTAAATCTGCATACAGCTCTAATATTTTTAAAATTCAAAAGACGATAATTAGAATAATTATGAATGCCAGAAATAGAGATTCTTCTTGTCAATTATACAAGAATCTAAAAATTCTACCATTAAAATCACAATATATTTTTTCCCAGTTATTATTTGTTGCCAAAAATAGAGATTTATATGAATCAAATTCAGAAATTCATAACATTAGCACCAGATTTAGTTCTGTATTACATACTCCCACTGCAAACAAACAGCTTTCCAAAAAGGTCCCTTTTATTTTGGAATCAAAGTTTTTAATCACCTTCCTACTAACATACAAAATACATCTCAAGACATAAACCAATTAAGATGTTTTAAAAAGTTTCCTTCTTATAAATTCATTTTACTCGGAGGAAAATTTTACGTGGAATTCCAATATAGATCTTGGTTCAGTGTAATCATTTTAAAAGTAAATATCAAAATATTCTTACATGTAATATATCTCAATATCATTCTATATTATTACTTTTAATTGGAATTCTTAAGTCTTAGGTATATTTTCATAAATACATATACAGGGTGTTTCACGACTTTAGGGCATAACTGCAGGAGGTGATTTCCTAGGTCTTTGTGATGAAAAAGTTCATATAAACATGTGTCCGATTTTGG
>JGI20166J26741_11627585_pt1 | contig 11450 bp, 6 predicted proteins | sample TergutCu122P5_FD_26741 | JGI IMG/M metagenome (IMG submission 26741) | reverse complement strand
AATAGTTAAAAGAGTCTGCTTAGAATGTAACATTCCGCAGCGGACAGAGACCGCAGTCCGCTGCGGCAGACCGCGTTCTGTGTGGCCGGACCTTTAAGCTGACTGACATCGACCAACAGACGGACGTTTCGGTCGTTGCTGCTCCCAGCACTGATCGTGGTCAACTGGATCACACCAGCTTTTCTGTACAGTGGTTGTCAAAAGTCACACAACACTTTAGACAGTAACTCTCCCTGTCACGCATTTGGAACGTTACGCTAATCAAGAGCAGCAGATTTAGCAGGGTGTTGTTACTCCGTGTAGCAGAGTGATTCCCGGGAAGCTAACTGGTCCTTAACTACGAGCATTTATTGAAGAATTTCCTGGGAGTTTTTGGATTCCCGAAGGTTTATTTCCGTATTCATAAGAGCCCGCCACCCCTCCCTGTCTTTAACGAAATTAATCCAATGCATGTCTCCCCATCCCACCTATTGAATATCAATTTTAATATTATACTCTCCTCTACGGCCAGGTCTTCCGAGTGGTCTCTTTCCTTCGGGCCCCCCACCAAAACCGTGCATGGATCTCTCCTGTCTCTCCTACGTGCCACACGCCACGCCGCCCTCATTCTTCTAATCCTCTGCCTCTACAGTGTCCCTCTTTTCTCACCTAACCTAATGTACACCCGCTATATCCAATCTAAACCTCACTAATTCCCTGGCCACTGGCATAAATGAAATAGCCCTATACAGGCTCTTCATATTCCACGTGCCAAATCTCGTATCTCTTTTTCACTGATTTCTTCGTTCCCAAGGATCAGTCCAAGTTCGAGGACTTTTGAAATGTTTTGACACATTGTAAGTTGTTAGGGTGGGAGTAATTAGCACCACCAACAATCCCCCAAACTTGAGGACTATCCCTTGACAACTGTTCGCAACTACATATTCAGTACATTCGCAGCTACATTTCATATCTGGGCGCCGTTCCTCTATCCCGTACCAGTACCAAAACTACCAGCCAGATTTTGACCCGCATGAAGCTTTGCCGCAAGCAGTTTATGGAACACTGTCCAGTCTCTTCCAGTATCGTGCCCAGTGGTTTCTATCTTCTTGTGTACCTCTGTTAGTAGCGCCGCACTCAGAAAACTTTGCAACAAATGCCGACACTGAGCAAAGTGACATCCTGCCTACAGACTCCAGACACCGACCTCTTCTACGCCAGGACAAAAGCTTTAGTGCCACAGCACGACAAGTGTTTAAATGTCATTGGTAACTACGCTGAAGTGTGATGTGTACCATCTGCTACACATGTGTCATGTACACATCGAAGTCAGAATGAAGTTCTGGGCATTAGAGAATTAGACAACTAATTTTTTTTGTATCATATTGATTTCCGGGAAGTAGGACTTATCGAAAGTTCCCAAGGCCAGCAAATATAAATATAAATAAATATATATATGTAGCTGTTTCGTTTCACTACCGCAACCAATTTTCTAAAGACGTCTTTTCGACCGATCCTCAATTCACACACTGTCTCACTCACCCTCTGAATATGGCCACATCCCACAACAACGATGATGTCGCAAAGAATCAAATTTTCATCGTTTACAACAAAAGCCACCAAAGTACATTTTACTAAAGGCTAAATAAACGATTCTGTTAAACATTTATAAACAGTAATTTGTTCTTCAAAAAATTCATAAAATTTGGAATACCAATGCGTGTAAATAGTACATACTGGATGGATAAAAGCCGAAATTAAACGTTCTGTACAAACAGGTGTGTATGTGTGAATTTGAGACAAACAACATATTAAGATGCAGAATTTGTCATTATAACACGTCACTCAGATGGCGAATACGTTATGCTGATATATATGAATACAAATATATATATATATATATATATATATATATATATATACACATATATATATATATATATATATATATATATATATATATACATTTGTATAAAATTCTCAGAACACAAAGCAACTATAATTGTTTTAAATGAATTAAATAATTGTAAAGTATTCTTTTGGGAATGGAGACTTTCGATTTGATGTTCTTACAGCGGTGGGAATTAAAATTGAGTTCTTCTGGGATTTGACGCCGTGTAGTTCGGTAGAGAGACCCCATGTATCAAAGCAATCTTATATCTTTATCTTTGTTTTTATTATCTCACCTTACGGCGATATCTGAATATTTAGCCTGCACAAAGAATTGTTGTTTTTGTTCCTATTATTAAAACTAAGGTGGTTGTTGTTGTTACTCTTGATTATTGTATTTGCCAGGAAACAGCTATCAGAAGACAATGAGCGTTCACTATCCGTCAAAGGATGTGCTGGAGCAACTGCAGTGTCCAGTCTGCATGCAGTACATGCTACCACACATCACGATATGTTGCACCAGACACAACATCTGCAGCAGCTACAAACAGAAAATTCAGAACTGTCCAACATTCAGAGAACCACTTTTAGATACACGGAATAAGGCACTGGAGAAACTGACTATACGTGTTGAGTGTCCTTGCCCCAATAAACCACACGGATGCACATTCAATTTTCCGATCGCCCTCATAAGTGAACATGAAAATGTATGCCAGTTTGGTCCATTCGACTGCCTTATAAACTCTCGCATCAAATGCAACTGGACAGGACCTTTAACTGAAATCAAAGGTCATGTTCTTCACAAACATAAAGATATCTTACGACGTAAGTACATATGTTAGGACTGACTAAATCAACTGTTCAGAAGTTTAACAGAAAGCAGTTTTTTGTCGTCATTTTATTTTCAAATGATAATCTATTTTTTGAAGCGTATGAGGTTATAGGAGATGAATTTTACTGCATCATACAGTACATTGGACCAGAGAAAGAAGCTTCACAATTCAAATACAAATTTGTGCTTGACAGTGGGGCAGAAGAAATAACTGTGTGCAATGTTGCCAGTAGCTACAGCATGGAAGTGAAGGAAGTGCACAGTATGGGTAAATGTGTCGAGTTGTTCTGCGACACGATGGAAAGATTCCTAGACGAAGACCGTAACTTACAATTTCACGTAGAGATAATCAGGGTCAAAAACGTACATAAAATAATACTGCTGTAGGACATCAATAAGCGTTGTACAAATGATTGTGTCATCACCAGTATATCACAATTTCTGTAACGTCATGTAACACCTGAATGGTGCAGAAGCCAGCTCCGTATCTTAGTAATTCGAGGTTTGGATAAAACTTTTGAGATTACTGTCTCAAAGGACACGTATTCGGTGGCGCATTTGGTTGCGGCACTTCCGTACAAGCCGGAAGGTCGCGGGTTCGATTCCCGATTGGGTGGTTGGGATTTTTATTGACTTAATACTTCCGGCCTCACTATGGCCGTTGGGCCAACTCAGGTTCTAACAGAAATGAGTACCTGGAGTATCTCCTGGAATATAAAGGCGGCCGGTGCTTAAGACTAATTACTTTGACCACCTTCCTTTGCCGACTGCCTAGACGTCCTGGAAGCCTCAACTTCTGGAGCCGTAAGGTCTTGTCCAGGCTTTTAATTGGATATCTTTTTGCCTCTTAAAGAAATATGGCAATAAAACTTCTGAGGACTTATCTCCCATAGAGAGAGTACTAGCCACAGTAAGTAATGTAGGACCTAGTTCTAACAGTAAACTTAAGTGTTATTTTACCTAAAGTCAGGGCTAATTACAAAGGTAATACACAAACGTGACTCATTACTGGAAACACCCACTGTCATGTATTGCCTTATACAAGACAGTTGCTATAGACAGCACTTTCAATAACTTAATCCTATTAACATTTTCAGACCACAGTTGCTGAACCTGCAGTACACATATCTTTAAGGGGCAAGTGTACTGTGTCACAAAATATCAGACACAGGACGGAAGCGTCTACGGACGTGGCTAAACAATTTGTTTGTAACCAGCTTTCTGCCTCTAATGAATAAGGTCTTTTTAATACTCAAAAACGCCACATCCTACTGTGTTTGCCATGCGCATATTAAAAAGAATCAAGTCACAACATTTCACTGTAGGATAGAATCGCACATCGAATGAGGAAAGCTCAGAAACATTATACGTGAGAGGGAGATTACATTATAGGCTTGGATTTTAAAGTTGAAAAGTACTAAGCAGATGTGTGTTTATGAACTGCATAAATAAATACATAAGTAAAAGTATCAGGGGTACGAAAATATAATAAATTACCTTTTTCTCAACAAAAGAATTTACTGAAGGCTATGAAATTTATAAATGTAATCCAGTTAATTTCAATATGCTTTGAAGCTAGGCGTGTAGCCCTCGAAGATGGCATTGTGATGCCGAAACATGTCGGTGTAAATTGACTATTGTAATATCATGTACTGTTTGTGCGTTTAGTTGGTACATTAAATGGAGGTAAGCGTGCTATTTTAATGAGTGTTTTACTGCAGTAGGAAGTTTGATTTTTTTATTACATCGAGAAATAAAAATCTTTCGGCAAGATGTCAAGCTGGAATAGCTTTCCAACGCTTTCGGAACTGTCACTGTATCCTTTGCCGATACCTGATGATGGAGGCAACAATTGTTGCTGAAACGTATAAAATTTATTGCATTTCGCACTGGTGTTTTTCTGAACGAAGTTCGTTACATTAACGTGACACTTCGTTAGTACACTACATGTTTTTTTTTAACGATGCTGTCAACATTTCAGATTACTTAAAGCGTCGAAATATAATATCAATAATGAGGAAGGGATTGGAAAGAATGTTGAATGACGCTGTTGTGTTCTAAATGAAGGTACTGGTTCTGCGTTTGTCTTGAGGGACTGAGGAAAAGTACGCTTTCGTCTTGGAAGAAACGCTTTTCGTGTAAAAATTCCAAGGCCATAAATTGACTTTATTCTACTGTTATAAAAATGAGAACAATAGTGAAATAAATGAAACTGAGACTTACCTTGGCATTGTTGGTGAAACTTTGAAGTAGTTCAATGCAGTTTATTGAAGAACTCCCAGCAACAATCCCATAAAAGACTCCATTCTATAACATTAGAAAATTATTATAAAAGTAAGATGTGCAACTGTCTGTAGCAACAATGTGATCCTTAGAGTATGATGCTGGTGGGGAGTGGAGACATAGCTCCACGCTTACTTGACCTCGCAACTTGACTGAAGTACGTTGTCACTTCACACCTCGTCCCCAGTACCCAGGGAAGGAACCCCCACACCTATTGGAGACTATGCCAGATGGACCCAAGAACAGTTATGGACGCTCTGGAGTACATGTGCATTGAATCACGATTCGTCGGTCGGCCAGTCCACATCCTTCTGCATCTGTTGTGGGTAATAAACTTTCAAGTATGCCAACCATCCCTCTTGTACAGGCCGGACCTCGGCCCAGACCATGTAGGATCTGTGGTGGACAAAGTAATATCCAGAGATGTATGTCTTTGTGGACCTAAAATTTTCCGTCAGTATCATTCCACCAAGTGTCCGCACGCGTATTTCATTCTTCCATTTCCGCCACCATAACATATAATTTTGGCAGTTCTCAAGGTCATTAAAACACCTCTCTCTCTCTCTCTCTCTTGCGCGCACACACACACACACACACACACACACACGCACGATGTATATTAACCACAGGGTGAAATTTTAAGCCTTTATTTATTTATCCAGGACGCTCGGTGACGCAGTTGGTCGACGCATTGCGCCAGAAGCTGGAAATTCGCGGGTTCGATTCTTGATCATGTCATTAGAATTTTTTATTATTTAAATCCTTCTGGCCGCATTATGGCCCAGAAAGGAGTAAAAGGAATAACTCCTGGGGCATAAAAGTGGCCTGCGTAGGGCTGACAAACTTGCCACCTTCATGTATCGGTTGTCCTGTAAACCCCAGTGCCTGTCCAGGACTGTACAGTCATTCCTTTACTTTTTGATACCCATTTATTTACCTACAAAACATGTAAGTTAACTTAATCCTACTCGGGCCACGATGGCATATGACGGAACGGAGGCACAGTTCCAGTTATTCTTAACCTTGACATATGAATACGAGTGATCAGCGTCACGCCAAAACCATTGAAACCCTCTCAACCGCACCTGGACAGAAGACCCACCGGTTACCCCTGAGTATTTGGGCCACAGAGCAACTCTGAAAGCTTCACAGTGAGAGACTGCCTGCAGGATGTCGAACCGCTATTGCTTGTTGGTCAATATACACATATATAGATTTTGTACATAATTATTTGTTAGGTTCTGTACTGGCTATCGTGTTTGCTGCTTTGTTTTATCGAAGCTGCATATATCGTTATGTAAGGTAAACTGCTCCGATATCAGTCCTTATCTGGAGTGATGTAAATTCAACAGCCGAACTTCACACTCTTGATGTAGCACCTCGTTAACAGCCGAAACGTCGCCTCAGGAACAGAGTTACTGCTGCAAAATTCGGTGAGTTAATGAGTGTTTATATTTATGAAATTGTTAACGACGTGAGTCGACGATAAATGTGGTTACGGCCACGCATTATTTAATTGAAATTTGACGGTTAACAAATTTATCAGGTAAACTCTAACATGGGAAATGTTCTTTGTTACTTGCTAACGCGTTCGACATTTAGCGGTCAGCACTGGCCGATATTTTGGAACCTTACTCAGCGCGACTCTCTAACAATTTGGCCCGACCAGAAATTTTAATTTCAGACGTGTTATACCTATGTGAACAAAGAACGACTCCCGTTTATCCTAGCTCGAATTGGGACGGATTGCTTGTACTGTGAGGTCGAAACTATAAGCTGGGATGTTATTAAGCGAATTATTTAGATTGATTTTATTTTTCAAGGATTACAGAATTGCCCGTTTGTACCAAGTCAAAATTATTTTTTAGGCTACGGTGCAGAATCGTGGGCCCAAGCATTCGCTTTCCGAGACGTGTGTCGCTGCAGTCGTGGTGATTCAGGTTTTCATTTCTACCAACAACACACACCTTTCACTTTTCCCTCCGCGTTTTCTATGTAACACCCAGAATGCATCACACTCCTTGTAGCCGTCTTGAAGCCTAGACTTTTGCCATCATCGAAAGGTCTAGGTGTAGAATGGTGGAAAATATCCGTAAAGTTCGTACAATTCCTTCATCTCGTCGCGAACACCGATTGGTCACAGTGCCATGTTCCACGCTCCTCTGCCCCCGCCCGTAATGCTCCTGCCGTGGTCCCCGCCATACCTCGGCATCTCCGCAATCAGGTACGACCCCGTAGAATAGTGATCATCTTTAGGTTAGAAAAGTTTTGAGCTGTTTTTTGTTTTCTAACCTGACACTACTAATCATTTTACTACATGTGTATTACAATTTGTTCCATAAGTATTACGCCTTCAGTTACGAAGGCGCAACAGTCGTCTGCTACAGCGTCCTTTCCGTGACGTCACACTACCTCCTCATACCGTCACGGAAATAAAGCTGTCGCGGATGACTGTTGCGCTGGCGGCCATCTTGGGCCCACGATTCTGCACTCCAGCCATTTTTTGCCTTTTTAAATCCCAAATAAAAATTTATTTATCGTAAGCCTTCTTCTAAGAATATTATTACCTACGTGAAAGAGGTGTTCTGTATCATACTTTTAATAAGTAAAGTAAAGTTCACACTAAAACAGGCCACGAATATCCAGAGATGGAGGAGAGATATAGCCATACTTTTTCTGTAACCTTGGCGCTAGATGGGAGTAGGTTATCCAACGCCAAGCCGCGACCGCCTTACCCCCACTTACACATTGTATAGGAGGCTGGGTGGGCCCCAGGACCGATCTCGACGGGTGCGGAAATTCGTTCCCCGGACCGCCCAGTCCGAAGCGAGTCGTTATACCTACTGAGCTATCCGCGCCCACTCATACGTTATAGTCTAAACATAATTAATTGGTCCTTTCAAATTCGTTTTGCAAGTATTTTCAGTGTTCTGACTTCAGAACACAATGTTTCTTTCAAACAAATCACACAGAACCACTGTCACTCGATGTCTCCTTTCACCCCCAAACACAGAAAGTCCAATGTGATTTCTCTGACTGGCTGAGGAACTGTTAGCTTTTCAATAAGGACTCTGCTCCATTGACTATTTAGGTTTGTTAGTAGAGTAAAATAAAGATTTGTTTCAGATGTCTTGCTTGATAATCCTTGTATGCCCAACTAGCAGACACTGTATAAAACTGTTGTCACTAGAACACAATTAACTGGGGTCACAAGTGCACGAAGTCCTTAGCCAGTCCTCTTAATTCTTAGTAATTTAATGTGGACGGAGCCTCGCTACCTTAGTCGGTACAGTGACTAGACTGCATATAGTACTACAGAAGGTATCTGGGAAAAGCAATATAATTTTCTCTTCCCAGAAAGATCAAGATCAGGCTTGGGAACCAATCATCCTCTCAATCAGTCGGTAACAAGGCAGCATTCGGGGAAGTAAAGATGTGAGGACTTTATGTTAATCACTCATCTCACTTACTGTGGAGGTTATTAAGAATGCATTTAATTTTTATCTTCACTTCCCAATATGAAACGGTGCTTATTTTTTAATTTTATATAAGTACTAGTCTTTCTCTGTACAGGTCAATGTACCCCTCACTCTCCCCGCGCAATATTCCTGTTTTCCTTAATTTGTCTCTTTTTATAAGTACCTGCTGCCAAGTATAAAGTTTAGAGAGTGCCACAGACGTAACAAAGGTTAAGGTTAGTCACTGGTCTGTGGAAATTGGGCTGGCAAAAAAGAAAATCAATGCGAGGTGTCGTTATTCTGGTCGACCTTGCAAACATTCCCTACACAATGCCAGTGCAGAGCAGCGCGGTGTGTCACAGTATATTGCGGTGTTGCTGTGATTTGCAGGCCAGCACACTGACGTCCAGTCCTTCCATTTGTGCCCAGTACAAATAACTGTCGGTCTAAACACATCCATAGAATGCTGCTGTCGGATTTGGCTGTCACAGCAGAGCAGCATCAAAAAGAGAATATATGGGTCTTATTTTGGTGAAGCGTTTTATATTAAATATTTGTCATTTTTGTTATTGAATTTAAAATATCTCCAAAATTTGAATTGTGTCTCTTTGGTAAGTATTTACAATTTATGTACGAGAATCACATTATGGAATAAGAGAAAAAATTCGTATCAGTAGAAATTATTCAGTATTTTTTTATCTTAACATGTTGCATGCAATTATTTAAATACATGGGCATGTTTATGTAACACTTTTGTGAGTGTGGAGATTTAACTAGTCCCCTTTTACACAGAATATTTATCCAAAAATATTTCCTGTTATAACTTGCTACATAATTTCTACTGTACTTTTCATTATTCCTAAAACGTAATGTAACACAATTAATTATCTTAAACACCTGGTTTCATGTTAATAAACCATCCATTACAAAATTGTATCAAAATATCTTTTCGTTAATACAAACATCAGTTTACACTTCATAATCTTCCGTAACACTTTGCACTGCATTTTGTATAGAGTAACAGTTGCTATTTGAAATGTGATTTACTGTATCGAAATAGCAGTGCCACGTTAAACTGTAAATATCCTGAATGGTGGATAGGACATTGAGTTAAGTTTGAAATGGCAAATACAGTCAATTAATGCCTGTCCAAAGTGACAAAATTCTGGCATCTAAACGACAGTTGAATAACACTGGGTGTTTATAATTTTCGGTTGCATTACGTTAAACGTAATAGTATAACAATGATGATGATAATAATAATAATAATAATAATAATAATAACTTTAGCATCAAAACAGAATATTGATTTTGGATATTACAATTGTACTGATCTTATGTTAAGAAATGTTAAGAATTAATGGAGGCCAATTTTTGTGGTCACCTCAATGAAAATTTATTTTTTGGTTTGAGTGACTGACGAGACACACGCTGTTCAGGAGAGACTGTTGTGTGTGAGGTTAGTCAAATCACGTTACGTTTCGTTACGTATTGCTACACGTTTAATTCGTGAGATGTCTCCCGGGTTGTAACACCTGTATTAGATTCACTGTAACTCTAACAAACACCCGCCATTGTTATCTTCCCGAGCTGCTTCTATCCTTTCCACATCACGGCACACAATTCAGTAAATTTCATTTAATTATCAAACTTCCATCTTTATTTATTATTATATCTTCTTTTCATCACAACTGTATTAAAATAAATTCGACATGATTTGAAGGACATTAGGTTTTTTGTTGTGTAGTGTGTGTGTTTGTTGGGGGGGGGTGTACACTCAGTGGTGGATTTGTGTTAGATTTTACTTAGAATTATAAGAATTTTCTTCCAAGTTGCTGTCACAAAGAAACTTTGTTATTTGTGTGATTTTGTTAAGCAAAGGCACTGTGATGCAAAACCACGTGATTGAAGTCAAGGTTTCTGTATTGTGGGGCGAACACCGTGCAGTTTGTTAATATACACCAATACGTTTCAGGGGGGCCTACCCTCTCCACGTTTGTAAAAGAGGACTGAGGGATGAAATAGTAAGAGGGCATTATGACGTCGCCATGGTTAGCGGCAATATAAAATATGTGTGTTCAGGGGTACACATTGGTTGGGCCTGTAGAGTGGATGTTCCTAGGAGGGGATTGGGACCTGCTGAAAAACACTATTATATTTGATACCCTGAAATGATAAATGGAATGACAAAATATAATATATATATATTTATTTATTTCAAGGAGCTAATTAATAAGCATACAGAGTAAGAAAATTTTAATATAAAAAAATTGAAACTTACTAAACTATTTCAGTCCATAAGACCAACAACTTGCACATACCAATACATATACATGACATCAATCGACCGCTACATGTTTCGGCTGCTGACAGCCATCATCAGGAAGCCGCACCAACACACAAAACTCAGTGAACTGTGACACAGTGTGTAGCGTTATGACAACTGATATCATAATAACATAGCAGGATTTTAAGATGTGCAAACATAAATTGTGGTGTTTACTGTACAATTAATATTGACACAATATTAGATGTTGTATAGTGCTGAGTGAGCGTCTCTTGTAAACCGAAGTATTAGGGCATGTTTTCTAATTCTAATTTTAGCAATTTGCCAAAACAGAACTGTTGAACTGTGAAGTTGCCCAAGTTAATTTATGAATGGAGATAAATAGAATAATGGCCTGCGCTATTTTACTAGTGTGATGGTAATTTAAGACTGCATATTGTGTCATATTGTATCATACCATATCATTTTATATGCAATATATGAATAATTTAAAATTAATTACTAAATTAACCTTAATAAAATATTAACACAAACACAAGTTAATAATAACGTCCAACATAATTACTCAAATCCAATTAACTATGCTATATAAAGAAAATATTAAAGGGTAAGTTTAAGGCTAAGAATAAATTTCTGGTTTTGGATCATTGCAGTATTATTACACACGCTACTTGCTGAAGACGAATTCAGCTGGCACCCTCTCAGTTGCACGAATTTCGAC
>JGI20166J26741_11627474_pt1 | contig 11450 bp, 11 predicted proteins | sample TergutCu122P5_FD_26741 | JGI IMG/M metagenome (IMG submission 26741) | reverse complement strand
TGAATTGGAGGTCAGCATGCGTGTGCACCATCTGTTGGCAAAAACGGACGCGCAACGCTTTGTGCGCAGCAGTTAATTCCTGGACGATTTGCAGTTTATAGGGGTGAAAATACAAATCATGATGTAAAATTCATCCCACACTTCTGTCCGACAAATTCAAGAGTTGGAAATGCCGCCACACTGATCGACGTGGACTCCTCTCCAAGGCTATTCTCACACGCTGGATATTTTCAGGTGACCTGATGGTGTTTCGACAGGTACGGGCTTTTAACCTGTACAGATCCAGTCTCATGCCACTGATGCACCCACTGACCAATTATTTTTCTTAAAGGTGCAACCCCACGTTGCCGATCATCACCAAATTTCTGATGAAACTCTCACTGCATGGATACGATCGACTTGCTTAACACAAACTGTTCCACACAAAATATGCGCTGCTGCACGGACCAAAGTTCCATTGTTCACTGAATCCAAGTCCACACGGAACCCAACCACCTTTGTCAGCAACCCCTCCCACAACCCACACAAGCACTATTGCCAAATCAAAAAGGGTAACGTTAAATGCTGCACCCTATATATCTTACAATGTGGTCTTGGTTATGTCCTCTTACCTCTAAACTGGCATGGCTGCCCCACCACACCACTTCCAACATCAGTCACCCGAATGAGAGCACTGTTGTATACTTTGGCTACCAACGGACCAGCTGGGAGCTTCTGGCCAGCAACTGATACCTCCACTAAGTGACTACCAACTTCTGTTGGTGTAAACTCAACTCGAAATTCTCCAGCTTTTTCCTCCACCAGACGAGCTGTTACTGGACGTTTAGATGGACCTAGAATTTAAAACTCAACATTAAACATCAATTTTAAAGAAAATTTCATGTAACACTATACAGAGTTAGAAATCATCATCTAGTGACCTGTTCTGTAGTCTGCATATAAGTCACAACAAGCATGTCCCAGTACTTTCAATTTAAATGGATAAAATCAGCAGAAATTTCAGTGCTGCTATCAATAGTACCTTCAATGTGAAACAGATAATATCACCAGTACTTTTAGGACTACTATTAACAATACTTTCAGTCTGAGAGCTCATCCAAAGTTTCCCACTTTAATGGAACCCAAATGTTCACTAACATGTTCACAAGAGTTTTCTGCCATTGCAAGAATCCACCTTCTCAACTTAGTCTCTTCAGACTGATCTTAATGTCTTTTCCAGAGGTAAGGTGGCTGGGGTGTGAGGTTGACTGATCACCTCCATCTATTGCTAAAGTTAAGAATTAGTACAGCTCCACCTCTACTCCCCTATATGCCTTCATAGCATGGATTGGAATAAATTTACCTTTTTCATTTACCTCCCATTTGCCTGTACTACAAGCAAGTGATATATAAAGCATAGGCCCTACAGTTCACATATTTATGAGATCATACAATTAATCTTAAATTGCCATGTTGGACGACGCATACCCAGAAGCAAGAATTAAATGTTATAAAAATGATTAAACACATAACTGCTTATTAAAAGCGTAAGTAATTTGATGCATGTAGGCATGAGGATGAAAGTGTAACTTGGAAGTAAATAATCCCTTAGAAAACTGTAAGCTATACAAAATCATTAAAATGTCTTACTTATTATCTGTACATCAATGTCATTGTGGCTAAATCCAAGTGCACTGAGCTCAAACACAGCAGTGGTTCCGGCTGCCACTAACCGGACTGCATCACCCAGCACCGCCATCTTGGAGCCCGTCATCACTCCCACCTGCCACGGGCTACCTGCAATTAAAAAAAAAAAAGCATGGTTCGCTCTTCCTGCAAGTCAAACAGCAACTGATGTCAAACAGATGAGGTCTCCAAACCATTTAGATTGATGTGACTTATTGCAGAAAAAAAAAATTCTTCACTTATTGTATGTAATTTTCTAGTGTTTTGCCACTCCCATACTTTGATTTTTGCACATGTTTAACAAGATCAGACAAGAAGAAATAAACAATACATGATCATATGTCATGACAGTAAGACTCAGGTTACCACAGTTTGTGTAAAATTTAGGCTCTTTTGGACTACTCTGATGATGGTGCAGACAAGCTCCCCCAAAATGCTGGTACTTATATACCTCTCTACAAGGTACAATGTCTCAAAAGAATGAATCTTCAGTGTCAAAAGTTATTCACATTAAATTTAAATTTAAAAAATCACTGTTTTACTGCAACCAAAACATTGAGATATAACAGAAAGCTAAGAATTTATAAAGATTTTATATCAACACAGAGACTGTCCTCGACTTCTATGACATATGGTGGCAAATTTCACTATCTGTCACATACATTTTCATTCTTTAAAGTTGTAAAAATCACATTACCCACATTCTGTAGGCCAATTATGATACTCCTCTTGGGGGGGCTGGGTGTTGTAAGGAGTAGGGAGAATTGTCAATTTATCTTGTACTGTAACAATTATTAGATTAAATACTTGATGTCGTGGTCACCAAATGTTGAACAAAACATTTTAAGCTTCTTCAATGTTTTAAATAAATTAAATCACAACTTTTTTTTTAATGCACCTTGTGACACAAATTAAAACGCCCCATATATGACGGTACCGACTTTAAAACTCGAACGTTTTATGACGATTTCACTCAATCAGTCCTGCCTCAAACCACGAGCCTGTCATAAAATACGCAATGACCATCTCCTGTCCCCCTGATTCGTAATAATCATAACTTCTCTCATATGAATCTGTATGTACTACATAGTCGTTAAATGTTCTAAGAACATCAGTATTCACATTGCTAAAATTTTCCTGCAATCTGGTAGCATAATTACACACAAAGCGATACATTATAAACTAAATGACATCTACTGCCAACTGAAAATATCTTCAGTTTACCATGAAGTGTATTCTTTATACGTACTTACAGCGGTTACAATACCATTTTTGGAATGCCTGCCCATCGGTTACACCCCCGTATGCGCGAACCGTACACTACAAGTCTACGTACGCACATACGGCGTGCCTGTCTGTTTTCCGGATACGTGTTAAAGTGATCACGTTCTACTTCCACTGATACTGTGACTGATACTGCTACGTGGAGCAGCGCTCAATTTTAAAATAGCCTTAGGGTGGTGACATGCCTCCGCACATATTGACAACTGTCTCTCCTGTATTTAAAAGATATTCTCAAAAATATACCTGTTTGTGGTTAGAAGTTCGGCTATCACTAAAATGTTTACAAACACTCCATAAGACGAAACCCGAAAATAGTCTGCACTCCGAACGTAACTAACACACAGCTCTTCGCAAGAATGAGAACTCTCGACAACTTGAGAATACGTTCGTGACGTCACAAGGGGCATTGTTGCCAGACACTTCACATTCCAATAGCTTCCAGCATAACCAGCCGCAGAATATATGAGACGTTACGCAGATACGGCAACTATGGCGTGTAAGTGATCGAGGCCGCAAGTAGGTAGAGAACAGCGACAGGTACAGTCAGGTGAGAAAGTTTCAGCCGGTACGATCGTTTGTATATGAACACCACCTTGTCCCTGTTCTATGAATATTGTTGTCAATATACACGACAATGGTGTGTTGTTAAGGACAGAACTTCACCAGATAAGAAATGATACGTCAGCTTCTTTTTTTAAACAAAGACTCCCTCTTATCAACGTACGTAAAAGAAAGAAAATAAAATGGAATATCACATTACAGGGAATGGTCACCTTCTTCACTTCCCAGTAAACTTCATATAACTATAAGCAATAATTAAAACACGAAAGGTTGAGGGAATGTGAGTCTTGTTCTGGCATTTAAATCTCCTGTCACCCTCTTCCAAAATTCTCGTTAAAAACACTATTATTTAGTAAAGAACGGAATTCCAAGCCCCTGCCACACCTTGGTAAGTCGTAATTCATTACAATGCGAAAAGTAATTGGCGTTAATTTTTTGGTGTTTTTAATCTTGTTAAATAGGAGACTTCCGATTATCATCATAATCATCATCATCATCATCACCTTGATCAACAGTCACACCTCATGCTAAGTATTTGAAAGACTAGCTATATCCAGAGTTGGAGGTAGGTGGTGGCAATAAAAATGCGTCTTTATAATGACACATGTATATTACAGAACTAATTTCAATAGTAGTAAAGCGAAGTAAAATCCGTCAAATTTTATGCATTTTGTTCAGCCTGTTACCTGCTGCATCTTTAAGTTTATATTGGATAAAAGGCCTTTTCGAATATATGCGTAAAGTAGCAGTGTTATACGCAGGATCTTACGGTTCTGACAATATGCCATTCTAGGAAGATGGTCGCATTGTTATAGTCGACCTTGTAGTAAGGAGGTTAGTAGGCTAATGTGAGCGTCAGTCCAGACAGTTTCTTGAACATATGGAGTCAATGACCAGGATAGTGAGTTAATGTGTAAGGTCCACTGGTAGGCCTAATATTTACGGTAACGGGTCACCATATCTCTTCTGTGAATGTGTTATGTAAGTGAAGCATATAGTTCACATATAAATCATATTCGTGCGGGGGATATGGCGACGCCATAAAAGGAGCTGGGACGGTGTAATCGATACAGTGACTAGACTATGAGCTGGAAGGTACGGGGCTCGATTACCGGATGGGAGAAGGTATTTTTCTCATTGGGTAATGGGTTTGTTTTCTCCGGGGATAAAGCAACCGGCGCGTAAAGCTGACCACTAAAATCCATGTAGTTCCGAGGTTAAGAATGATTGGAACTGTACCTACACTCACTCATATGCCTTCACGGCGTGCGCAGGGTCAACTTTACCTTTATCTTACCTGAATCATAAAATGATCTGTGGATGTAGACAAGTTGTTATGGAAACAACTGATCGCGTAAAAAAATAGTGTTATTCGGAGATCCAAGGAGTCATGGAAGACCATCCACATAATGCGAACTTAGTTGTAAGGTCTGATCACGCAGGATACAACGCTAGTGCTGACAGTTTTAGGCGGGTACACGTTGCAATTCGCTCCCTTGCTAGTCTTTATACGGTAGGTATTTTATGTTCCAGTAGGAGTAATCTGACGCAGAAGTACTTACAGACAAGATTCCGATCGTGTGGACTGTCATTCTGCGTCGCTGGGCGAAGTGCTTGCGAACTTTCCTTCGCACCGTCGGTTGGAGACTACCCAGCGACGCAGTGACATATTCCAGAACACCAGCATTCTTAATTACACCGTTGCGAAAATCTCAAAACTCGTAATAAAATACCTACTACATATTTTATGTTTCATTCCACAGCATTCAGTGGGTACCGGTGTGCTGTCCCGGGGCTAAAGCGGCCGGGGCGTGAAGTTAATCACTCAACTATACTTAGTGCCGAGGCTAACAGCGAGTAGAGCTACGCCTGTATTTCTGTATGAGCCCTCATGGCATGGGCAGGGAAAGTTTAAAACTTTTTCCACAACAGGTTTTCCTAGATCTGTTTAAAAGTATCGGTGCAGGTTATGGTAAGACCAGTTTAGGTTATGCATAGTAGTAACACAAGGTGATAGAAAAATGGAAATCGCAGTTACAGACAAAAAAATTACAAATTTCCTCTCAAAATAAAATTAGCTCCCTTGGAAACTAAGAAGAAAAACCAAGGAAAAACAAGCAGTGTTACACATTTTGAGTGTGTGTGTGTGTCTGTAGCCCAAGGTACACAGCACACAACACACATGCACCATATTATATTGTCACTTGTGCCCTGCCTGGCTCCTACATATTTTTCCACATTATCTCATAAGCGGCACTATTTAAAATAAAACAATATTGAACTTAAAATTTGTGTTTTGATTTTCTCTACGGCTTTTTTTCCCCTCCAGAAACATTTCTCACTCTAAGAAGAATTGAGCAAGATAAGATAAATGTTCATAGGTCTTCATGTAAAGTACCCATTACTCTTGTTAATTTTAATGAAACTTGAATTTTCTTGACAGATTTTCAATAAATTTCATGAAAACCCATCCTATAGAAGCCACATTGTTCCATGCAGATGGAAGGACGGACAGACAGACATGACAAAGCTAGTAGTCCCTTTTCACAATTCTGACAATGCTCCTAAAAAAGAATTCGTTAGTTTTAGTGTTGCAAAACATGAAAGAAACAGAATAACTAAAAGAGAAAGATGAAACAAATTCATTCAGTTTGGAAAATTGACTAGCTTTATTTGCCTTATTCATTCAGAAGTTTTTTTTCATTTTCAAATATATGAATAATTTTTTTTGGTTACAATGCACTTTTGTCACTGTAATGCTTATAGCTATGTATGACTGGGCCTATGCTTTTTCAATAAAATTCCATTTCTTAATCGCATAACTTGTATTCTGTTATACACTTGCTATACTGGAGACAGTAGAGCTCAGACACTGTAGTGACTGGGTTATGGAATGGACTATCGAAAAATTGGGGTTTGATTTCCAACCGGGGGAAAAATTTTCTGTTTTCCAGAGCATCTATAGCAGGTCTGTTTTGCACCCAGCCTCCTATTAAATGGGCACAGGTTGGGGGCTCATTCCAAAGGGGTAAAGCAGGCAATGCATGGATGTCACCACTTGTCTCCATCTAATGCTACGATGCACCTCCAGTATCACATTTGTCCCTATGGCATGGTGCTTAAATAAGTACAGGACAAGTTTACCTTCCACCATAATATACATCAGTTCAAACATGGACAGGTATTCATTAAAAATATCTACTGTGTGCATGCTTTGCATGCAAAGCATGTATGCAGCATTGTTTTAACGTATACCTGCCTTTTTCCTTAAACAATAAAAAGTACTCTACATGAAAAATTTAACAGTAAAAATTCAAATTAGATTCACATAACAAATGTAGTTATGAACCACTTACAACAAACTGAATCCAAAACCACTGAGAATGTTTGAAGGTGAAACATGCATGTTCATTTGGTGTAATGTGTGCACATAGCACACACAAGTGGCATCCTGCTAATTTATCCTAAAATTAGTTGAATCAGCCACATACAATTATGCTGCACTGGATTGTGTATTTTTACGCAGGAAAAGAGACCAGTTGAGACACAGACATAAATAGGAGGATAATATTAAAATAGATCTTCAAGCAGTGGGATGGGGTGCATGGAGTGAATTGTTCTGGCTCTGGATAGAGACAGATGGCGGGCTGTTGTCAAAGTGGTGATGAACTGTCGGGTTCCATAAAATGTGGGAGTTTCTTAACTTGGTGAAGACCAGTTAGTTTCTCAAGAAGGACTCTGATGTATGAGTATGTTTACAGAGTAAAGAGCACTAATTCTATTCCTTGAGTTTGAATTAAATTTCATAAAGAAATGCTCTACATGATGCACAATGCAGCTGAAATCATGACATGCAGACCATTTATTATAACAACCTACTAGACCCTTGGGGAAAGAACAGGCATGTTTATGTGTGAACATGTCACTTTGGAAAGTTATTAATAACACAACTACAAAAATGTGGTCTTCAAACTTTCACCAGATAAATACATGGTACTGTCCTAATGGACACAGTTTCCATCAATATTTAATGCTCTCATGTGTAAAAAGTAGATCTATGATTCCCAATTTGTTTGCAATTAGGATGCCAGTAATTGAAGTTTGATGGACTTATGATTTGTTAGTTTGTATGTGTGTGTGTGTGTGTGTGTGTGTGTGTTTTGCCAATTAGAGTAGAGAATGTTAAAAGTTTATTAGAAATCATTGTCACTCAAGTATTCTCTTTCATAAGGGCCATATCAACCATATTGCTGTTACAAGTATTGAAGCCTTTGCTGTTGTTAGGTGTTTGGATCTGTAGTAATTATGCTGTCTTTCTATATACGTGTATATGCCTAGAACACCCAAGTGTCTTAGTTCCTTCAGTCTTGCCAACATGATATTTGCTGAACAGTACAAATTATTAAGCTCCATATTACAGACATTTATGCACCTCCTCTTGCCATATGCTGTCTTTTGTCAAAATTTTGTCTTCAGCACCCTTTTCTGAAACAGCCTCCATCTATGAAGACCAAGTCCCATATCCATACATCAAATGAATACTATTTACACTTTATACATGAAAAATGCCTGACCAGTAACAAGTGTTCCTTAAATTAGATATGGCCATATTATTTTCATGAAAATATTCTACAAAATCTACACATATCAGTCAAAATTTTTCTGTTAATTTTCATTTCCAGTAGATGTCTAAGCGCATCACATGGGAAAAATGAGACACAGAACATCTGGTAACCAAGATATGTACAAAACCACTCATGTGACCACCAAACAGAATCTCCGAAAATAACTCAAATTTTACACTTACCTGGTACAGTTTCCCCATTGAATTTCATTTCCACTAGATGGCTTAGAGCTTCGTGTGGAACAAATGAAGCAAGGAACCTCTGGTTGCCAAGGTTACGTACAAAACTTGTTACGTGACCTCCATTGACCAGGATCTCTAAATTGCCAGAACCAGCACCAGAACCATCAACTGTCAGAGGAGACAGACAAAATAAAATTTAAATACTAAGATTAACACTAGTATGACAGGACACAAAAAAATGAAATCCTGACCTCACACAGCAACTGCTTCTTAGAAAGGCAGACAAACAAAAATAAGGTTTGCATCCTTCAGAACTTACTTTCAAATTCCACAGGCTGTCCCACTATGCCATTGGGGATATGTCCAACTTGGATTGCCCTTGCATTGTAAGCATGGGTCCTGAAATGTTAATATGAATTTGTAATGTACATTGTAAAATACAAGTGAGTACACTCTTCTGGCAAGTGATGATGTGGTACAAAAGATTTGTGCTGACAGTTCAGAGGAACTAGATAAACCTTGATCCACATTTTCAGCATTCTAGATCATGAATTCACTTTTAGCCAATTAACTGGAAGTGTGTTTTTCTTTGTATGATGTAAAAGAGAAGAGCTGTATTGTGAATGAGCATCATGCAGGCATAAGGGGGATTGGAGTTACAGTAACACACATTCCTAATCCTGGCAGTAGATTTATGCAACTTACCAGTTTCATGTTTGGGCTGCTGTATTATCAAAGGAAGAGACCCCAGTGCCTTTGGGATAGGAAGCTAGTTGGAGTCCTAATCTGTTATGAATAGGTGGCAAAGAGAAACTTTCCTGCACTTGCCCAGAATCAAACCCCAGTTAATAACTGTACTGTGCAAACTATCTTAGTTAATTATGTAGGTTCATTATCTGTAAGTGTGGAACAGTTAGTGTGGGGAAAAAATGCACCCTACTTCAGTGCAATTAGATAAAAATAGTCATTCATACACATGCCATGAAGGCAATGTATAGCTCCACTCATTCTCATATTTGGCACTAGATGGCTGTGAGTGTTTGGTTTTATGTCCTGACCATTTACTCTTCTAGAAAAACCCCTGAGGGCCCCTGAGAAAGAGGTTAGGTGAGGCTCATAGCCAGTCTGCATGCTTGGGGGAAGAAAAAACTGTTGTCCCTTCCAGGAAGAGAAACTTTGATAATTTAGCCCACCATCTATTCACTGTACCCTCTCTGCTATCCTGCAGACTGAATAGTCAGCCATACAACTTAAAGATGTATTTAGATGCAGAATAGTACTATAGATAATACTTGCTATTGCCTCACATATCATTTTTTTTTTAAATTTAGCAGCATGTTTTTTTCTTTTGTTAACAAATGTGCTTGGAGAGGGTGGATAAATTTCTTACCTGAAGGGTGCTCCAACAATCTTCTGGTCTCTGACTCTGATATCAATAATGTGTTCACCAATCTCAGTGACTGTGAAATAAGCTGAAATAGAGACTCTGTTCCGAAAGATTTTGACAGGCAAATTTCGATGTGATGGAGCTGAGAATAAGAGAGAGAAAATACAGTTAAAAGAAATATTACATTATGATGCAATTTTATTAACATTCTGTGTGATAGTTGGATATTACATATATTTAGAAAACTTAGACATAAATGGGAGATTAATATTAAAATGACTGTTACAGAACTAAGGTGTGAGTGTGTAGTCTGGTTTCAACTGGATCAGGATAGGTTTCAGTTGTGGGCGTTTGTGAAAACAATAATGAATTTATGGATTCTATGAAAGGTGTAAGATTATGTACCACTATTTTACAGGCTGCAAAATTTTCAGATTCTAATTCTTATGTAGCATCACAGTAGCATATGAAAGGAAATTGATCAATGTTAATGTATATTCATAAAGTTTTCATAATAAATTTCATTATTTCTGGACAGTCAACACACATTTTCAGTAACTCTCTCTTTCTCTCTGCCTGGTCCATGAAGAATGTAGAACACTGTCACCAGTGGAAATACATATAATTAATAGTATAAAAACAAAGAACCAGTATCATTATTGAGTATAATTTCTGGGTTATTTTGACAACATGATTTTTGGTTAACAGGAGCATGTAAATAAGTAGTTACATTATGGTTGCTGAAAAGAAAATCAAAGGGGAAGAGTGGGGTCTTTCAATAATATCTGTGAATGCTAAAACTGCATTCATTCATCATTTCTTTGCAAAATAGTTAATATTAATAAATTTAAATAGGAACTGTCTTTTGCAATAGCTGATGTTTCTATACCAGTCTTGACTGTGCACTGGGTAGTTTGAAAGTTAGCCTATAGTTTCAACTTCAGTGTAATTTACACACACACAAAAAAAAAAAACTGAAACTGCATCATAAATGCTGAATTTGTATTTTAGGACTAATTTTCTATACCCACTTGTCACAGTGACTGTAACATCATTGAGGTCAGAAGCATTTGGCAGCTCAATGTTGATGGAGGCCTGTTGATTTATAGGCACTAGCTTCAGCGCATTTCCTGTCACTGTTGCAGGCACAGTTCCTGCCACATTTACAGTTCCACTCTCAGTTGGTGAGTTTCTTGAACCTGTTGGTGAATCATTATTAGAATAAGATAAGAACACTGGCAGATGAAGATATGCTAATTTAAATTTATATGTGCACTTCCAGTTCTGAATGATAATGCATGTCAGAACCGTCCTTAACAGATAGTGCAAGCATGCTGCTAAGAATGTAAAATGTGGTTCTTGATTAATATACCCTGCTTATACTGTATATACATACATATATGGGTAATATTTATGATCCATTATTTTGGTAGTTTGTATGACTAAGATATTAAAACATTACTTCTCATGGAAAGAGGGAAGTCATTTGAGATCAGGCAGGAGATGTCAGTGAAACAGTCACTATTCTGGAAGGAAGTGTGTTCAAAACTTTTTCCTTGTATCTGTTTCAAACTTCTGTCTAACTTTTGAAACCAATTTTCTCCTACCAGTTCAGGAACAATAAAGATTTGTAATAATTTTCCTGTACCTTCCACAACACAAGACCAGTGGGAAGACCAAGAACCAGATGGGCAGACGTGGTTCAGAGGGATGCATTACAGCTGTTAGGAGTAAGAGGATGGAGGA
>JGI20166J26741_11627363_pt1 | contig 11451 bp, 5 predicted proteins | sample TergutCu122P5_FD_26741 | JGI IMG/M metagenome (IMG submission 26741) | reverse complement strand
AAGCAATAAGATCTGCAATAAAAACCTCTGTTGCATCTAGTTGGCATTTTATTTCCACATATTAACGACGATGCACAGTCAAAATCACATCAAATTTGCACTAGTTATCAAAGTTTTGGAGGAGCTTGCTGCTTCTGTGTTCATGATAGTTTTTTGATTCCCCTGAAATGTCGGTAACTGAATGCCAGTTGTCACACTGTCTTATGCCAGAAGACTTCAGCCTTCATTAACAATGCTGTGAAAACCTCAAATGACACATTATGATAGGTTCATAAAGATTTGATTTTAATAAATCTTTAATCAGGATAATTTATGGTTTCAGAAATATGGGCAGTAATATAGATCTAGGAGACTGGTATTTGAAAGGACTGCAAATGTACAAAATGTTGAAGAAATCCAGGGGTTATTCATTTCTATTAGGGATGATTTTAGTAAAAGAGTTACAGAAATTTTTGTAATTATGAAAGAAATACTGTGAGTGGGTGTCAAAAGGGAGACAGTTTCAGAGGTAGATATGAAGCAGTTTTATTTATAACATGCTATACACCTAACAACTGTATAAACCTACCTTTACAAGGGAATTAGAAGAATAAATGAAGGAATTGAGGAACCTTCTTCAAATTACTGCAGCTATATTACTACTTGCTACCTTGATTTTCAGGATATTCTACCTTAATTATGCATGCAGCATATTCCTCCAAAACATTTGTGTGTATCTACTAGACTACACAGTATCACATCAGTATCAGTGTCCTCATATTCACCATCATAATAACCTAAAATTGCTGGCAGAAGTACTTGTACCTTCGTATATTATTACATGTTCTCCTGGAGCCATGAATGCAGCAATCTTCTTGGCCATTTCTCGCTCATCCCCTGTGGATCCTCTACCACACCATATATAGTTATTTCCACCAGTTTTCAACAGAAACACATCATTGGTGTTTAGTGACGCTGCTCGGAGGTCAACCTTCAAAAAGTATAGAATATCATTTTTATTTGTATGTTAGAGTGTAGTCATCCTAACTCTCAATTGGACCCTGGTCTTTCCCTTTACATGTCAGTTCCATAAATATTAACTTTCAGAATATCTTCATTGTGCTGATGAGGTAAAAGTCGTAGGATATGTATTAAAGCCTTTCCTACATGAACATATCCTCTGCTAGAAATTTAAATGGTCATTTAACATTGTGAGCCAGCCTGTTTTTTCCTGTTTGTCTAGATGCAAGAAATTTTGTCATCCCAAAAAGAAATAGCTATGACTCTGAAACTAACAGAGATGAATTAGTGGAACTTGAAACGTACCTTTACTGATGTTTAAGGTTGTAACCCAGATAATGAAAATGATATACAAATGGTCTATATTTTTACAGCCTTACATTAATATCTTGCATTGCTGTATTATTGAATGAAGGAATTTCATTGTTAGCTCAGTTCAGTTTCTTGACACTGTAACATTGAAAACTGAGGTAGAAGAAACTTTGCAAGTTGACCCAGTACATGGACAACACTGGTTTCTCTGTTAAGCATCCACAGTCACAAAACATTCTCACTTCCCTGAGGAATTAAAGGGTTACAACACTGTGTTAAATACACGTCTGGCTGTGCTGAGCAGAAATTTTTTATGTATCTGTTAGTTTTGGGGGTATGCGGTGGCACAGGTGGTTGAGGCACTGTGGTACAAGCCGGAAGATCGTGGGTTCGATTCCCGATGATGTCATTGGAATTTTTCATTGACATAATCCTTCCAGCCACACGGCCCTGTAGTCGACTCAGCCTCTAATAGTAATGAGTACCAGAAATATTTCCTGGGGGGTAAAGGTGGCTGGTGCATAAGACTGACAACCTTACCACCTTCATGTGCCGATTGTCTAGAAATCTGAGAGCCTCAACCTCCTGGAACCCTCAGGGCCTGTTCAGGCCTGTAATGGGATTGCTTTACCTTTTTATCTGTTAGTTTTGACAACAAAAATTGGCATAAAATTATCTGTAAAGAAGAAACTTTTCTAATTTGATGCTTAAGTCATCTGTCATCTATAAAATGAATTTGAATTGATGTGTCATTACTATCTGACCCTTTATGCTGTGCTGTTTATTTTGGGGCCAGCACTTGATAGTAATGTGATTTCACCTATATCAACAAAGTCATTACTACTGCTGTCACATGCAGTTTCTAGGAGCGCTGATCACATGCTGCACACTGAATAAGTGTCTCATTCTGAATCACTGTCTGTGTTATTTCACTTTGGTTTAGGCACTTTTGCTTCAGTCACATGTCAACTACTGCTGTAAACTGTATGCACATAGCTATTCAATAAACAAAAAACTAAGAAGGGTTTATCAAATATATTGAATGATTGATGTAAGGATCATTTCTTCCAAGAATGTACCATGTCCTATGAAGAGCATATGGCAAGGAGTTGACAAATATTACAAAACATTTCGGAGGCAGGTTAAAACATAGCATAAGACACGTTTTGTTCTATGGAATACTTTCCTGAAAATGATCTGAATGACATGTGGCAGTGAATGTGTTAATGGTAATCTGATCTTTACATGCTGCACCTTATTTTCAGTGCAGACCAGGACAGTGGTTTCAGCACAGTGACCTGATATGATCTGGACAGTTCAGGATTCGAAGCCCAGTGGGGGCAAGATCTTCCATACACATCCAGAGTGGCCCTAAGGCCCACCCACCTGCCCCTACAGTGGGTACCAGGGCTCTTTCCTGGGAGTAAAACAGCCAGGGCATGACCTTTATTGACCACCCACCCCATCTAGCACCAAGATTAAGCATGGGCAGAGTTATACCTCTACTCCCTGTCTGCACCAGTCATTGTTACAGAGAGATTTTTACATATACCTGTACCTTATTTACAATAATGAGAGTGGCTATTGAGATCACTATAGAGTGGAGAAAATTGCACTGCTATAATTATGTTGTGTGGTATATTGAATTTGGGAATAACAGACTATATATTTTTTATATTTTCTGAGTCAAACAACTTCTGTGCAGGAGCCAAAACAGAGGGCACAAAGGTGAGGGTGATAGAAAATTGAACATAAATAAATGTCTGTTTAAATGTATGAGATAAACAAAAAGTCATAAATCTTCCTTGTATAATTTACAAGCATTTATCTTAAGCCATTGTAAAGTCTTCTTTGTGTGCAATTATAAAAAAAAAATTGAAATAAAAACATGGTGAAAGAACTTCTTTAATGGAAATGAGAAAAAATAGTCATGTTGGTATGACTGGTGTTTTGTATTCCCAGGTGATTATGTATTCAGAACTACCATGACCAATGCTGCTGCTAAAATCTCATTCCTTGTTTACTTTAAAGTGTATATCAATAAATATGGTTTCATGTAGTCCCACCTCAGTTGCTCTGGTGTTACGACTGTCATTGCCTCGCACTTGCAGCAAGAAATTCTCAGGAATTCCGGTGTCTACAGCTCCTTCACCTGGAATTGAAATTAATCTGCATTGCATATGTGAATTATATTTAATTATGTTAGACATACTGGTGCAAGATTTGAGAGCTTTATTGGTGATTCAACACACTAAAATCTTTTAGCAATCACCCATGTTAAACTTTCATTAGAACTAGTGTTTGGAGAGATATTTTCCTCATCAGGATCTATGCAGAAAGTGACTATATTGCCGATACATACATACACAAAAAACTATGTTTTTGTTTGTGTTCATTGGTTCAGTGAAAATACTTGTTGTGAGGAATTAGATGTAAAATGTTGCAGTCTTCTGGAATTTGACACAGTTTGGTCCCATAGATAATTTCCAATATTTCAAGGACACTATCAACCAAACTAGACAGCACCGCATACAAGAGACCATAATCTTAATCTGTGTGTTAATTGCCACAAAATCCTCAAACATCATTGTCAATAATAGGCACTCATTATACAGTATGAGGCCAATAGAAATTGTAAAATGCTGATGAGAAGAAACCTCTTCATGATATCAAGAATGTCTTCAAAAATAGGTAATAAAAAGTGTCATGATGAAATCTTACTCAATCCTGCATTATGCGTGCTTTTACTTTTATATCATGTTGTGGTATTGAATAAATTATAATAGAATAAAACCATCAATCACAATTAAAGTTTATATTATCATTATTCAATATTTATTGCAGCATGTTTTGGCCAACCTTGGGTAATACAAAACATGAAAATGGAGAAAGGATAATTGCAACAGTATGTTCTAGAAATAGGAATGGAATATCATTTTCACAATGAAGAAAGTAATTTATAAAGTTTTATGTTTTGGTCTACTTTTACAGTTATGTGTACAAGGTATGTGATAATAGTGTCTTGAAAGTGTTAGTACACTTTTTTGAGTTTTTATGCTGAGTTTTTATTATTGATAAATACTTTTCACTTTGAAGAATTGTTATTTGTAAAGTGTTGTCTATGGTTCTTAGGTTTTATTTTATTACAATTTATTATGCATGCTGTTGGTATTTAATCTACTGCCAGTATAATCTGATTCTTTATTGTGATCCCATTGGCCATGGAAACATTGCTTGTGTTTGACTGGGATATGCAGGGGGTAAAGGGATTATTTAAGTAGTGTAGAGTTGGTAGCTTATGGTTTATAGCAATAAGTCACTTTAAATATCTTGTCAGTTAATGTTTGAGCTAGTGGTTATTTATGGTGTAATTTGATGATTATAGTGCCTTCTCTATTAGGCTGCATGAAAAACCAGAACACACATTTAACATTAAAATGATTCTCTCCAGTAGCCCACAGTCTGAGCTTCAGAAACTGCAAACTGTATCTTGGATAGTCTATAAGGGAGTTTATGGGCACCTTTTCTGGCAATTGTCCTCAGTCTTCCAAACTCAGTGGTGAACAAAATGTGTTTCATGATATTTTCCGATAATAATGTGGCTCTGTACGTAAAATGTAACTTTCTCAAATACAATATGGCAGAAGTTTTATAATCAGAAATGTTTAAAAAAGCTGTGATGTTGAAGCAAAAGCAAGTTTAAGCATCTCCATTTTTCATATTACTGCAGTACTTACATTTACAATTCTCAAATTGGGTGGGAGACAGTCAAATATGGCTCACTTGACATCAGTTTGTAAGTCATAACACCTTGAGCACACTGATAACAATCTAGGAAATTATGTGTGAAGTAATTATTAATGAGGTTTTTCATGCCTTTTGTTTTATGCACATGGTATGTTCATGCAGTGAATATAATTGTTAAATGTGTTAATTTTTAAACCATAGAATTGTTCTCATCAGAGTCACTGCCCTAATATCACTTCAGAGGAGCTTCCCCTAACCTGTCAAAAATGTAATTCCCAGCCCTTTTTCTCAATCCAGTGCTCATCAAATCACAATTTATGATCATCAGAGAAATGGTGATGATTCTGGATTTGATTATGCAGATGAAGAGTGATATAGTTACCATCAAATGAAGATGCCTTGCCACCACGCAGAATAATCATCTTGCCACTGAATATGGTGAGAAAATGTGCTGGCTCCTTGCCTTGCACCACACGTACTTGTACAGCTACACCACCGAGCTCATTATCCAACTCCACTGTCTTCAGTGCTGCAGTACCCTTCTCATCTTGTGATGAATGTTGACCCTGAAGGCAACATCAGCAACAACTCATCATTTTAAGATGTTTGTACAGTAATATTTTATGCAAATGTTTCTGAATATAGAGTAAGCTGACCATAACTGTATTTTTATACCATTTAAAATACTGTGATGAAGTTCAGTGTCAGAATATTAACAGTAAACACTGTCAAGTTATTTTCATTTTAGACCCTCTCAGTCCATTATAATATTTAACCTAGATGAGAATGAAACCAAACCTACAACATTGCTCGTAACTGGGTCATCATAGTAAAAATAATATGAATTCTGACAGTAAGGTCATTCCTGTGCGTAAGTTCCACACTGTGAAGATATATGACAGAGTGAAGGTAAACTCCATGGATTCTCAGTGTCAGAAATATATGAAGGCAAGGGATCAATGGCGTGCTTGAAAGACAAAAAAACATGAATCAAATTAAGATCTAAATCTTTCACCTGGAACACTTTCCAACCTGTTCATACCACAGAAATGTGGAGAAGAGTTTTGTAGTTGGGTACATTTTATGCAGCAGAAAAATGAAACTGTGCTCCAAATGGTACTGGCATGTGCATAGATGGGTAGTTACTGTACTTTTTTAACTCAGTGTCATAAAATATACAAAAATGAAAATTTCTGCTGATCTGTGACTTGAGAATGAAATTAGTGGCTTGCAACATAGGGTGGTAAAATGTTTGATGGTGAGAGATATGTGAAGTTTGCAATATTCATTGAGGTATATTTTGGGAAAACAAAAATTAAAAAATCATACATGTAAGGTATGTTTTGATTTGGTGATGATAATTGCTACATCAGCATAATTTGTCATATTCAATTAGTATGGTGACATATATATCTCTGCCTAATCTTTTGGAACCCTATAAATCACCATGTTTTTAATATTTTTCTGCTACACGACATGACTGACTTCCAGTAATATGAGAAAACTCACCAGCCAGTAATAGATTAAGTACTTCTCAGAGCCTCCAGCTGAGTATTTGTACTTCACCACATAACAGTCACCAGAGAAAAACACACCATGAAGTTCTTCAGGCAGAGGGACAAGCTGGAATTTTTCAATGCGCCACACTGTTCGCTCTCCTGTTCCATCATCCACAAGCTGTGATTCAGCAGCAAACTTTGGCTTGTCATGCAGTGTAGCAGCATCAAACTTGGTGTTGATTTTGGAAGCGATCTTGCCGACTGAAACATCAACGGCTCTCCAGTAACAGACAACAAGCACTGATTTTTGGGTCACTGAACTGTTTAACTATTACCTTATTTTGTGAAAGTAAGCTCTACGTGGATAATCCAGATTATGTATTTTGCAAATAAAACAAAAATTTTGAAAATTTTAGTAAAACGTTTATCCAAATGCTCTTTTGACCTGTTACAGCAAGTCCACATAACCACATTTATTTCTTGCTAAGCTCCATTGCATTATTACCTTCTGTCTATTCTTAGACCTTCACACTTTCCTGACTAAAGTGTTGTGTTTCTCTGCCAAAAGAGCCCAACCTGGACATTTGAACCTCCTGCAATTTATCACCCCCATAATAATTGGTTAGCTTTAAAAATTATTATGCTTCTCATTAAGCATTTTCCCTCATCAATGTAGTATTTCCTTCCCCTTAGGTTCAGACATTCTCAAAAACAATTTCTTGAACATATTAAAATTGCTTTCTTGCCTTAGGTTAAGAGAAGCCAGAGGACTCTGAATTTTTACACCATTTTTGAAGTTCATCAAATTTTGATGCACAATAATATTTTTTATTATACAGAAATCAGCAGCATGCACTAATAGCCAGATGGTGGGGTGACTCATTTCACACAATACTGACACCCAGTTATGGAAAGGTAGTCGTATGACTTGTCATACTTGTCATATGACTTGTACATGTGGACTGGTAGGTAATTGAATAGATATATGAATTCTATTTGGTTAGAGTCTCAGCTCGGGTAACAGCTATGTTATAACTTTCTGTAATTGTTGTGGTTCTTCCTTGCACATAAAATGTAATTAGTGCCTTTTAAGGTGCTAAGTCATTGCAGTTTTTTCTACATTTATTTCCAGTTCACCATTCATAATCATCATTGAGCCCCATACATCTGCAGTTAATATGGAATTGTTAGATGTCTGAAAAATAACGCAAAAGCATAAGTACTTCAGTGAAATGTTTCTAGAATGGATCTCGGTTAAGATAAAATTAAAAACGTGCATGTGGAAGTTGTGCAGTTAACAGCCGAAGTGCAATTATGAGGATGAAGGACTTTCTAATTAATACACTTGCTGTACTGGGCTGTGTACTTATTTGAATTGCTTGCTGACAAGTGGATTGCAGACATACTGACAGGTTTAAAATTGCAGATAGCATAACATATTTCACACTTAATACCTGTATTTTTTTCTGTGCATACTATTTATTGGGTAAGGAGCAGCTGCCTCAGTGTAAATGCTTATCTCAAAGACAAATTTGGGTAATAAGCCAGTCAGAACACATGAAAATATCATGCAAAGTTACGTTTACAAGAGAACTGTGTTCATCTGAGTTATTATGCAGCATGTAGTGGTAATTCCTTACTGATTTTTTTTTTTTAATTCTTAACCCTGGAAGATGGGACTGATAAGTTGTCTCAAAATGTCGGTAAGGAATTACCACTACATGCTGCATAATAACCCTGAAAAACACAGTTCTCATCTACTTGCAGTGGCAACCTGATAATCACGCTTACGTTCACATTATGACTATTTTCCATTATGGCCATAATTTTAGGTAACCAGGTACAAAGAACTGCACAGAAACTTACCACTATGTTGTTTTCCTAGGCCAGTTGTCTGGTTGTGTTCCTTCCAGGAGGTGAACAGCACTTTGAATTCAGTGGGCTCCCCTCCATCCACTATTCGTGTGACTCGAGTGTTGCTTGGGTAACCCTTCTTTTTCACATATCCATGAGCATTATGTATTGCTTCAGTCCTCTCCTTGGGTGATGCTTTGCGGCCAACCCACACCCAGATGCCTGCAGGACCATTATCAACAATGAAGGAGTCCTGCCAAGGGAAGAATGATATGTCATTGCATGTGCCAGCAATCTATTTATGAACTTAGAGCTCTTTGTTTTTGTATTTATCTTGTTGGCATTTAGTAAGATAAGTTTAAGTCAAAATTTTTTATAAGTACATGGGTTGATCAGAGACTTTTATAAATAATTAGGTGTTGTTACTTATGACTTGATTTAGGTACGATGCTTGTAATTTTTTCTATTCAAAGACTAGGCCTAATATCATTCATACAAGAGAAAGTATGTATTGACACTTGTCAGAAGTCAAAGCTGACACATATGACTTAAGTCCTTCTTGCCTACCAATAAAGACATAGTGTTACATAGTTACACACTACTAAACAGCAGATTAATTGGGAAGGATGTGGGATGAAGGTGTTTTGGGACATTTGAAGGTAATATACCAACACTGACATGCAGGGAGGGCCAAAGGGACAGGAAGAATAACCCAGTATAATTAGTTGTTGGCCCAGTATTTGGTTCTATGACTTTCCAAGGCTGGGAAAGAATACTGACTACTAACCATTACAAAAAGTGACTGTGTGGCATTGTGTGATAATTGTCTGAATTACACTTAAGTGATGACAGGCATGAATTTTAGTTATACTTTGATTGCATTTATGGTAGTGCTTACATGATGGAAACTGAGACAATATGAAGGTTTAGAAATCTCTTTAAAGTGTTGTATGAAGCCTTATGTTCATTTTGAAATAAACAAAAGAATGACAGCAGATTCATGTTACCAAACTTCAAATATTTTTAGTCCGTATTAGTGACATTTTTGCATATAGTATGCAATTCTAATATATATATATATGTATATACACACACTCATTTTAACTGATTTATAATAATGTTTCAGATTTCAACCAATTATACGCATTGCTTAGAAGCAGGTAAGTACTGTGTCAAGACAAGGACCTTTAGGCTTACCTCAGACTTAAGATCACCTTTTTCCAGGGGTCCAGACTTTATCTCTATGACTTTGTAGGTGCCATCCTCATCACTGCATTGGTACAGAGTGAGTTCTGATCGGTTTGCTTCCTCCTCTGCATCATCACTGCCAGCCTCTTCAGCTGACTTGACCATACGTTCACTCAGATTTAGATATTCATTGAACACTGTCTGCTCACAGGCAGGCAATGACTTCTCCCGTCCATCATCCACGAACACAATGGAGCTAGCGTTGTGCTCATCCTTGAGTTTTGTTGCCACCTATCAGCATAATAACTGAGGATGGTCAATCTTGTACTATCAGTATATATAACTTTATTTAACCTTCTAGAGATGGTGGATTTTCAATTCCAGCTACTGTACAGGACAGGGAGATTTTAAATTGAAAGTGTTCCATAACTGCTTTTACAACCGTACTTTGGACGGAGGCCAGCAGTATGTACGTACATACATACACACATATGGAAAAATAAAGATCCATACATGGCATTAAAGGATTAATGATGCTGCATCAGTGGCATAAGTTATATGGCACTGACTGCAGTACAACAGGATGAGAGTGAATTGTGTGCTGGAAGCAGAACAATGTGGTGGTATCTAATCTTGTCACTGTTAGGAACGAACAAGCATGCTGCCAATTATGAACAAGGCCATTCTGTCAATAATAGAGATCTCTAGTATATTTCTGTTTAGATTTATTGTTGGGTTATTTGTCTGTTTGAGGGTAAATCATTGCTGTTTATTTTAATAATCTCATGAAACATGTAAACCCTCTATGTGGCAAAATACTGAGTTTTTTTATGCCATAGCAGGTGGTATACATAATTACCACTGTGCTTTAAATGATTAATGTAACTTTCAGCTACATAGTTTAAGCCTGCATTGTACCAAACTGTGGGGAACATGGTCATGATTGGCAAAGTGGTAAGTATGTGGAAGCAGGTCATGACCTATCTATAAATACAATTTCCACATTTATGTGAATATATTAAGGACACATATGTTTAACTTGCAGCCTCAGAAGGAGCTGATGCAAGTATCTCCCAAGGACAAGTGTACAGCATTACTATTTAATTACTCTGCTTAACACCATAAGCAGGAAATGAAATGTAAGAAGTAATAACATTAATGTAGTTAATGATTTTAAAGGGAATAAAGAGATTGCAAGAATGGGATGCTGAGGAAAATATTTTAACCTAAGAGTGTGGCAACTTGAAGAAACTGGAGAAAACTACATAATGAGGAGCTACATGATTTGTACTCCTCCCAAAACACATATATTATGGTGATCAAATTAAGTAGGATAAGATGTGCAGTGCAATTAGTGTGTGTGTGTGTGTGTGCGTGTGCGTGTGTGTGTGTGTGTGGAGAAGATGAGAAAAGCATGCAGGATTTTGGTTTGTTAATCTGAAGGCTAGAAACCACTTAGAGGATATAGATATAGATGAGATGATAATATTAAAATGAATCCTAGAGCTTAGTATTGATATGGACTGGATTTACTTGACTGGTGGTAGGGATAAATGTCTCTTGTGAACATGTTAATGGACATTTGGGTTTGATAATACGCAGGGAATTGCTTGCTAATCTGAGGACATCATAGCTTCTTAAGAAGGTCTCTATGCTATGAAGTTAGCTGTATGTAAGAGAATCTACTGATGAAAGACTTTATGTATGTTTAAATCAAATTAATTTTCAACAATGCATAGTTAAATAATTTCTTTCTTTCTTTCTATCCTTCCTCCCTCCCTCCTCCCACAGTGAAAGTGTTGATCAAATTTTTCAGTTTTAGCTGTAAAATTTATTAATGTATGAGTATATT
>JGI20166J26741_11627141_pt1 | contig 11451 bp, 8 predicted proteins | sample TergutCu122P5_FD_26741 | JGI IMG/M metagenome (IMG submission 26741) | reverse complement strand
GATGGGCATAGTGGTGCCCGAAACATGTTGAGCAAGCAATAAGATCTGCAATAAAAACCTCTGTTGCATCTAGTTGGCATTTTATTTCCACATAGAATTTGAAATTACCTCATGGGTCGACACAACAGATTTCAAATACTCCGATTTAAAATCTTTGCTCAATGATACGATTTATGACGTTTATACCGCCTGATAATCCCTTAAAAACTAACCCATTACATTCCAGGACTTGCCCTTAGGGTTCCAGGAAGTGGAGGCTCCCAGAATTTCTAAACAGTCGGCACATGAAGGTGTTAAGTTTGTGAACTCTACTACCGACCGCCTTTATCTCCAGGAGATATTCCTGGTACTCATTTCTGTTAGAGTCTAAGTCGATCCCACGGTCATAGTACGGCCGGAAGGATTAAGTCAACGACTCCATTGGGAATCGAACCCGCGCTTGTAGCGCAGTGCCTCAATCAACAGTTCCACTGCACATCGTCTGACAAACCTTCAGTCTTTGTGTCTGATATGCTAACCACCAGTACAACAAATATGTTTCTTGGCCAGTAATCTATTATTTACTGTCATGGTATAAGTGTATACTTTAACATTTCACTAGGCAATAATAGCGGTAACCGTATATATCTCCCTTTTTGCGTAACGTTAAGTACCATACATATAGCAAAACCACACTGGCCTGTTACCTGAATAAAGAAACTAAATTTTAACACAACAATTGCTGTCGTAGCACTTTTATTTACAATCAAATGCATTTTTAAACAAACACATATTTGGACCCACTAATCTACGAGAAGCCGGTTCCAGTGGCCGCGCGGTCTAAGGCGTAGGTCTGCGGCCGCTCGCTTGCTGGAATTGTGGGTTCGAATCCCATCGGGAGCATGGATGTTTGCCTGTTGTGAGTGTTGTGTGTTGTCAGGTAGAGGTCTCTGCGACGAGCTGATCACTCGTCCATAGGAGTACTACCGAACATGGTGCGTCGTGTGTGATCTAGAAACCTCGTGAATGAAAAGGCCCTGACCCACGCGGGGCTGTAGCGCCAAATAAAAAAAGAGGAAAGAATTATTTTTTTATTATTATCAGTGTCCTAAACAAAAAAAATCACTCTTCTAACCTTTCTGTACGATCAGAAGACCACTAAAAATTATTAAATATAAGCCTACCAATCCCCCCTTTTGTTTTATTTATCCAAAAATTCGTAAGACTGGAGGAACAGTATTAGAGGATATAATATTCTTATTTCATTTTTCATCGAAACTCCTCTCCGATAAATACATAGCGACTTATGCTCAAGATGTTCGCAGAAGCATCTATCAATATCCATCAAAAGTGATCATTCAAACTGTCCAATGCAAATCAAACCTAGAATGGCTGGAAAAATTTTAGTAAATTTTCCCATTATCAAACCGTGAAAATCTGTTCAATTGCTGTCGAGGTTTCGTTCGTACGGAACGATTTTAATAGGGTTCCCGAAGGGTTGGGAACGGGCCTTGTTGTTGGTTTTTTTCGCTTATCAATTGGTTCAGGAAAAGAGATAATGCAGGAAGGAATTTTTCTGTTTGCTAGTTTAAAATCGTTACAAGCTTGGTTTAGGAAAACGCCTATACAAATAAGGTTTTATGGGTTATAAATATTACACGACAAGCCATTACAACGGTGTATGTAGCTCATTTGTGTTACTGAGGTATCCATACTTTTCAGCTATTCTACTAGGATTTGATTCATTTTTCCCAGCTTGATACAAGTTTAAAAATGTCTACGCGTTAGATATTAGACTAATGAAATGACAACAATTTAGGAACAGCCATTTCCCCTTCCTTATTGCTGTTGAATCGGAGCTGTCCCATGTTTTGAGGGATACACGTGAATATTCTTGATCAGGAAGGAGACTGCGATGATATTACGCATGATATTCTACATAGTAAAAGGAGTCTACGGTCCGTGCTTTATAACATACCACATGAAGGGAATCTTCGCTATTTCCTAGCAGTAATGGTTCCCCAAGGACCGCTTTACGCGGTTCTTCACGTCAGATTTATGGGACAGTTTATACAAGCGCACACAGACAGCTCACAATCAACCAACCAAAACCAACTCAAGAACTGTGGCTGGCATCACTTCGGTCGGCCATTTTAATTTCGTTATGTGATGGTGGCGCCTCACGCTCCAAACCCGCCACAGCTGTAATTAATATTCAGGGAGGAGAAGGGGAAAACTGCCGACAGGTTTACAACCAGCGGAATTTACGAGCCTTTTATTCAAACTATGGCGGTATCAAACTAGCCATATACTGTAGGGGAGGGGAAGGGGGGGTGTGAAAGCCTCCAAAATAAAACACGCTGACGCAGTCGAGGGATTGTACCCGCAACAGGATGAATGGGTTGCTTTAATGTCGAAGGTACGGAAATAAATTAAATACATCGGATCTGTTGGATCGCAACTAACCGGCGAAATACAAGGCAATGGTAAACAAAACGTGAAAATTACGGCAAATGAAATCACCTTGATCAGCATGACTTTTGAAAGCTCATTCTGGAGCGAAGAAATAGTGGACATGTCGGCATTCTCCTGTACGGAGTATGTAAAACCACGAAACACCTCAGTCAGGATTGACTTCCATAATGGAAATCTGAACCGGGCCCTCTCTACTCTCAGAAAAATGTTCGATTATTCCATTCTTAGAGTTTTAATCTTTCACGGCACATAGGCCTAATTATGAGGATACTAAAATATTCTCGGGCGATCAACGAGCACGATGTGAGATCACAAACCCACATCTCGGAGACCTATGCTTGTCCACCATCAGAGCTCATATGGTTATGATCCGATGTCGTCAACATAATTTAAACGCTTATGTTTGTATTGTCACTGATTTATAGTTATGTAATTGTATGTAGTTTCTGTGTATTCCGTTGTCTCTTTATTATTTGCTTCTCAGTGTTATTTTATAAATATTTGACTTACGTTTTTAAATATTTTTAAAGTTTATTTTATTGGTTCTTATGTTTGTTTTCTATCTCGTGTATTCTGTGTTTTTGTATTGCTTTGTGTATTTTTTCTCCTTTTGTATATAGCTGATTGATTCCTATTTTTGTACAAGTTTACCGACCACTGTCACCGGGTAGAAACTCAATTGCAGTAAATAAATATCATATCATATCTATATCATAATTCCATCGGTATGAAATGTCTTCCTATTTGATGTGTTAAACAACAGGAGAACTAAGTCTAACTGAGCATTCGACAGTCACTTCAGATCTGCTGTTCTATTGTTGTACAGTGACCCAACGCAGCAGCAAACGGCAATACCGTTTTTCCCGTTAGCCACTCCTGTGTACGAACTGTATCTCTGGGATATGACACGGAATTTTTATATGTGACATTCACAATGACTGTAAAGCTAGAAGATTTCGATCACATAATTTATCACAAAAGTATGTTAATTCAATATCCGTCATATAGAATACAACACAGGTTAAAAGTGTTTTGCAGGCGACTAGTTTCGTCTCTGGCTTTGAGCCATCATCAGGCCTTATCCAAGAACAAAGGTACAGAAAACTATACAACTGTAGTTTTCAATGCTTATCTCCTCTTTAAATTAAACCTTAAAAAGTGCAATTCTAAAGTGCCACTATAAAGTTTTCTGTATCTTTGTTCTTGGAAAAGACCTGATGATGCCAGACCAAGCCAGAGCCGAATCTAGTCCCTGCAAAATAATTTTAAGGTGTGTTTTATATGACGGAAATTTAAGCGTGTATTCTTGTGATCTGATACAGTATACAAACGGGGATGTCTCATGTAAAGATCACATCATTTATACTATTTGTGATACCTTAGTGCATTGGCGCGAAGTCTTTCAGTGGCAAAGGGCTACACAATTAGCGTGGGCCGGTTCGCTGGCCGCACGTGGAAAAATAACAATTATTGGTATTCCAAACCGCCTAAATTATTGTATAATTTTTATAATGCATACATAATTTACTAATGTGGCCGGGGGCTGCACAATACAATGCGGCAGGCCGCATGCGGCTCACGAGGCGCGTGTTGAAAAGCCATGCGTTACTGCGTGTATGGTTGCTCTTCTATTGCAAACAGGAAGCGTGACTGACATTGCGGTAGAAATTTAAACTGCGCAAGTTTATGTTTATAGATTTCTGTTCTGTGTAGTCCACTTAATCCCTTTGTCGCAACTGATGGTAATACCATATTTCCACTTACAATTTTGCGTCGCAACAAAGATACTTAATGCCCGCAATTGGTCTATACTCAACAGAAACTAACAAGAACACTCTACAACATGAAGATTATGTTTATAATTACATTTGTAATTTAACTATCAGTCCATATGATGCAACCATTTTTCACGTTTGAATCACTCTGTTTCCTATGAACTGTGCGTGCAGAACTGAGAGTGGAAAAAACCAGCATTTATTATTACAGTTACAGATACAATTGCATTTATTAAAATTATTATTAAGGATATGTTACTTTTATCTGAATAATTTTTTTTTTAAGTTTCACGTAGTAAATTCCAAACCAAATTTACCAATAAGTTGTAAAACGGGATGTCCTCGCCTGCCTCTCTCTCGTGCTTCCTCGTGGGGTGCCATTCCACGTATAGGCATATCCACGGCGGCACTTCCTATCGGCTATGCAATTTAAGAGGGCTACGCTTAGAAGAGTCAATGGCGATATTTCGGAGCTTTGAGCTACCGAAACAGCTTTTGGTAAAGGAAGATGTTGTCCACAGATATACGAATATTGAAGCCTGTATTTAAACAAATGTTTAGATTCCCCCCCCCCTTGTAGGACTTCTTTCGCTGTTATCCTGTGGTGTAGCGCTGGCAGAAATCCGATGACAGTGAAACAAGTTCTTTTCACTGCGCACACGCCAGTGACAGCTAAGCAGTTGGCAGCTTTACCAGTAGTAGCTGCCATAGAGTTAGGTCTTCTGGATAAGAACAGTTACTCGAAATTGGGTCTCAACAATGTATTAGGAAGTAAGGGGCCTGGAAAAGACTTGCCTGTCAGTTGAAGCCAGTGTGATGTTACGTCCTAGAAGAGAGGGATAAATCACGTCGTGCCCATTTGCCAATTTCAGATTGTCTAAATTCCCAGTATGAGTTTATCATCGTTTTATATTTTGACCAAGTTAATGATATGAGCCATCCCGACTAAGAACAGTTCTTCGGCGACATAACAGCTTGCAGGACGAAACGCAAAGATGCTTCTAGGTGGTACGCCTTCTCTGATTTAGTTTTTCCTGCTTGCTCATTTGAATACTAATACCTGCGGCCCGTAATGATCTGCCGGGCTCATACAACACGCCTCGGTCGTCACATCATTTCGTTCCCTACTGGAAAAGGGCTCATTTTCTCTTTGATTCTCCATTTTGTCTTTTGGAACCTTCTCTTGACCTGCAGCAAAGTCCATGTCATCGACCTACATAAGACGCACGTGGCATCGAATATGTTCCAGTTCAGCAGTTCCTGTAATGTATTTAACGCCCGAAAATTTTTGACATTTGGTTGGCATTTGCTCTAGGAAGATGGTGCTTTCTCCTTTTATTAATATTGTTTATAGACGAATTCGAAAAATTTCCTGATTATTGATAATGAAGTTCATTAATGAAAGTATATTGTAATGGAAGATGCAGAATCTCTAAGTGTTTAAACAGACTCCTACATGAAGTTTTGGGTTCTTCACCAGCCATAATTCGGAAGATTTTCTTCTGTGATATGAAAATAAAATTAGATCATGTAACATGAAAACAGGGTTACAGTTATAGTATTATGTTTGCATGTACCCCATGCATATATGTCAGATGGGGAAATATCTGATAACGTGTTCTGCCAAAGGGGTAGAAATTACTTCAGTATATTCTTTGAATCAAGATTAGCTATCCTGTGTCATTATCATCCTGTAATTGTAGTTAATGGATAAGTAACCAATTTTGTGTATTTGTATATTGCTTGTTTCAATTGCTGACTGGAACTGAAATGATGCTGTATACCAGGACGCGGTCGTCAGTGATCTGTGATGGTTAGTACGGAGTTGCTACACACGGAGAGGCATGTATGCAGAGGTCGATACATGGATGCCATCTATGAGGTTTGGCTATGAACTATGTAGAGTTTCGGGCGCCATCTATGATATTGCATATTTGAGAACTGCGCCCTGTTAGTTAATTGCGCAGCGAGTAGTGGTAATTTCTTACCGACGTTTCGGGACAACCTATCGGTCCCATCTTCAGGGATCAAGAATAAAAACGAAGCGTCGTTCTCATATACTTCGCGGCGGAAACTGAAACCACGCATATTTCATATTTGACTAATATGCCATATATTTTGTTTTCAGTTACGGTAGTTTTATCGTTAATCTAACATATATATATATTAACATATATATATATATACACATTTTTTTTAAATTTGTGCACGTTATTCAAGCGGCTTCCTTCGTTGGTTTGGTGTAGTATCTGCAAGATGCTGTCAACTGGGCCTATGGAATTGCAGCCTTATTGAAATCGGCGTTGAAATGTCTGCACATTTACAGTTATAAGTTCCATTTAAATTAGGCCAAATTAATATACAACCAGTGAAATTGTTAGATTAAAAAAGAAAATATTTTGTTTTAAAAATCTGTCAATTTCGTTAATCATTAACAACATGAAGCGTGCTTTGTATACGAATTTGAATAAAGGTATATTTTCTACGTTTCTCTGTTTTCTTTACACTCAACTTATTTTTTTGTTTTTAGATATAAATGGACGTTAAATAGGATTCACTAAGCCATTGCTGAAATACGGGAAACAATTAGGCCTAAAACATTGTGGACCCATGTGTAGGCCTTCTCTGGTTTCTTTTTTGGCCCGAAAAGTTGTAAAATTACGGCAACAAGGTGATATTACTTTCTGAATATCACACTTCTTTTTAAAGTACGGATCACAAATTTCAAAATATCCAAAGACATATTTCGTGTTGGTTCGTAGCGAATCCCATTTCATAACAAGGAGTTGCAGCTATAAACAATATAAAACTCAGTAAAATTAGATCACAAGAATTTACGCTGCACCCCAACCATGTCCTCCAATACGTCTGTTGTTAACACAACAAAATAATGTGGCAACTCCTTTTTTTTTTGTACGTAGTTTGTATCTGATACTTGTCCATTGGTGAGGTCGGTAGATTCGTAGCAACATTCCTCCAACTACAAATCGGATTGTGTTTACGTTAGCAGATTCACTTCTGGACTGAATGTCGATGTGGTATTAATAATGACTTCTACTGCAAGAGCCAATATACCCCACGGGTGTGGGGAATTCTGGTGTGTCAATCAACAGCGGCACGCATTTACCAGTGCGGTTCCCAAAGGACGTCTTTGCATTAAATTGGAAACTGTGTGATTTTATAAATATCTGTCGAGAAATTCCGAATTTGATCAAAATCGGGCTAAAATATCGGGCCCTGTGTGTGAAGACGTAGTAAATACGTTTTGCTGATGCCAGCGGCATTAAAACGCTATAAAAGCACTCTCGTGGAATGAAATGGTATTAGGCTGTAACTATAGCCGAGGAGGTGTAAACATTACGAGAACGCGCCATGATGTTACATTTACGTACGCTGCCTATCTGATTGGAGGTACAAGTTTTCCACAATCAGTAATAAATAACATTCATATATAATATGAATAATTATAAATAATTCATGAGGCTAGAGCGACCGGTTACTTTTTATATGTATGTTAATAAAACGGTTAGCCCTGTGAATCCGATCATTGCACATGGGACTTGGATCTACAGCTCTATGCATTCTTAACCTCAGGAATGGACGGTGAGTAGTCATGGGCCCCGGAGGTGGTCGAGGCAATTTGGAGAAGAGCACCTGCCGCTAATCCTACCGCCAATTCTCAATCAAGTCCCTAGCCTGTCACTCACTATCCGGCTGACGATACCTGGCTGTTATGTGGGGCCTATGAACCTGGAAAAATTACGGAACGTTATTTGGTTAATTTTTTGTAGAACACAAAATGACAGTCATAATAACATTTTGTGTTTTATTCTGAAGGTAATAGTTAATGAACTGTTAGAGCCTGTGGTGTGAAATGCAGCACGGCAATGGTTCATCAGAATACCTACACATGTAGGTGTTCTGTACGAAATACTGCCATAAGTTGTTGAATGAGTAAAATAGCATTGAGGTGAGATTTTGAGCTTGTATCTGACACATTTAATTTACAGGTACATAATTTGAACCAAAGCAAGAACATCTAACTAGTTAATTAATTAAATACATAAATAAATAACACCAGGGTGCAAAATTCTTTTTGATGAGCTAAAAGGCCAAAATATTGCCGAATGTTACTGAATCTAAGTTTCATTAGCATGTTTACAAGATCCCTGCATTTCGGTCTGTTCCTGTTCCCAGCTAGGTGGATTTAGTCCACACCATCCCACTGTATGTTTTTCAGACTAACTTGTAGTTGCTTTCACAGAGTTTTCAAAGAGATGTTACTATTCATCTCTCTGAGACGTTCAAACAGCATGACTCCCACCAGACGAATTTTAGTAAAAACCATATTTGGAATTTCTATCAAAATTTGGCAAAACATTTGGATTTTGGATAAGATCGGACAAAAATAGGCCACTTTACCTAAACAGCCACATTCATTTTTAATGGAAATTTTTCTCTGTGAGATATTATCTGAGTCTGTTGTTTGTCTGTATAATGGAGACAGGCATTTCTGTGAGATGTACTAAATGATGTTGTGGCAGTACTTTTCTATCCAATGTTCCTCCATTTCCAAAAAAATTCAAGATTTCTCCAATTTGTTCTTCTGGTAAAAGCAGTGTAAGTATGAAGATGAGTATGGAGCAATGATGGAATGACAGAAACAGGGAAACAACAAAGGAACCTGCCCCATTACCACTGTGTCCATTAAAAATTTCATATGGACTGACCGGGGATCGAACCCAGACGTTGACTTTGACGCACCATATGAGCAACAGCACAGTTCCATCACTGTGGTTCATCTTCATTATGGTGACATTCTTTACTGTGAGGTGCTAGTGGAAGCCAAAGAAAAATTTTAAGATCTAAACATAACACAAAGCATGACAGATTGTAAATCTCCCCGCTTACAAGATAAGTACATGAAATACAGCACATCTGTATTTATGGGTTATTCAATTATGATCGACTGCAAATATGTTGCTAAGATGTATAACATGACGGTGCACATTTAAAGTGTTTTGCTTTAAATTATTCATGAATTTAAACTGCAAGGACTAAAGCAGAACAGACACCATCTAAGTGCCATGCTCTTAGAACATTTCCTAATTTGTCATGTTGTCCACCTACCTGCACTTAGCATAAGCAGGTGAACTTTTTAATTTCTCACAAAAAAAAACATTTTTCTTCTGTCCCATACAGATTCCGTGCCCAACTCACTCTCTTTGATCTGACAACCCTAATAACATTTCATATGGAGGAGAAATTGTGACTCCTCATACAGTAAAGGATAACCCCATAAGTTTATTTAATGAAATTCTAGTATCTTTACGTCAATTTTCTATCTTTCAGCGCAAATACAGTATAAAGCTATTTTATTCCAGAACAATATCAAATAAGCAAGCAAAGTTAGTTGAAATAAGAAGAAATTAAAAGAGGTCTATGTCTCCTTTTGTTGTTATTTTGACCTCAACGCACAAAATGTCTTTATAAAAGTAAAATACATAAAAATCAAAAGTCCTTGAAGTTCAGCACAATTTTCATGGTCAGTTCAGTCCCTGCGAAGAATTTCCACGAATGATGGACTGTGCTTCCATATTTCAATGTCAAAGAGGTCTGAAACATTAGGTAGGTATTATCGAAGAGGAACTTAAAATTTTATCAACAACACTGGCTTCAGCAATGTGGTTGACTTTGAGTAAATGGGACCACAACAATGAAAATCAGACGGTATACCATACCGAGTGCCTGGAAAGTTATCCTGTACCCCACTGTTGGTAAGGCTGAGGTTCCAGCTGCCCAAGGCTACTGAACCATCTTCTATGCAGGCCTCTTCATCCTCCTGTCACTTTGTTCTTCTGAGACCCAAATATTACACTCAGAATCCCACTCTCAAACACCCTCAGTATATGCTTTTTCTTAACATGAGAGACCATGTTCCATACCCACACAAAATGGGCAAAATCACAGTTCTTTACAAAAGCTGTAGAAGCAGCAGTAATAATTGGTAGATCTGTAGAATTAGAAATCTAAAACAGAAAGGTTGAATTTGACTTTTGAATGGAACACCTCGTTGTGTATTATTTAAGCCAGGTGTCTCAAACACATGTTCCAACAATGCAGTTTACACAGTCCTCCACTGAATTGTTCCAACTGAATGAAGACTTCTTTGACTTAAAATGCCTTGTGTCATGGGCCTGAAAGCTCTGAAGGGCTTAAAATTTGTTCAATAATGGCACCAGAAGGCTCAAAAAGGTTTGCTGTTCCTGGATGGCAATATTGTACTAAATATGTCAGAAAAGATAACTATGAAATAGCATTCTAAATTTGATAATTAAACCACATTTTGATTGTTTATTAAAATTATTCAGTCTTCTTAAATATGTGTTCAATTCTGTGTATCAGAATGTAAGAATACACAAAGAATAGTTGCATATTCAACATAAGATTTCTCAGGAGAAAATATCTACTTTTCCACATAGTTACCCTGAAGGTTCATTTGTCACAATGTGTTATCACTGACTGTATACCCTCAACACAGAATTCTGGGCTTTGTAAACAGAACCACTGTGAGGTGCTTCCTGGACTTCCAAAAGAATTTTGGAATGTGTAATCACCAAGATGCTTTTCAGAGGGCCAGTAAAAAGCAAGTCATTGGTTCAAAGTCAGAGCTCTAGAGCAGACGTTTGAGATACTCCCATCCAAATTTCTGAGACAAGGCTGAAGTGTGTCAGACTCTGTGGGGTCTTGGCATCAAATGACTTCCATTTTCTTGCCCCTCTGAAGAAGCACCTTGGTGGTCACAGATGCCAAAATGATGCGAAGTGCAAGCTTTTTCAGTGGTGCCATTCACAAAGACCCAAATTCTATGCTGAAGGCATACATTCCCTGATAACACACGATAAATGGATGATCCTTCAGGGTGACTGTACAAAAAAGTAGATCGCTCTTCTCTTTTCTCATGCGAAATGTTATTTCTAATTATAAAAAAAAAGTTGCCAAATAAGCAAATATTCACAATGTTCTCTTAACTTCCAATCAACCCTCATTATGAGATTTACATATACCGTATTTTCCGGCCTGTAACGCACGCGTTATCTATACAAAAAGGATCTGAAATCGTAAAAAATGAACATGCGCGGTATACGTTAGAAAGATTTCCGACCGATAACGCACGTGTTATCTGTACAAAAAAAGGTATCGGAAAATACGGTATTATGTA
>JGI20166J26741_11627030_pt1 | contig 11453 bp, 11 predicted proteins | sample TergutCu122P5_FD_26741 | JGI IMG/M metagenome (IMG submission 26741) | reverse complement strand
TCACCCGGGCGGAGTTCGTGGCGGGGCTTCAGCAGGGCGTCGGCGAGACCGTGGAGCCGGTCTACGTCCCCTCGGCCTGGCTGGCCGACCAGGGCGTGGCGGAGTGGTCGGGGCCGGACTCGATCCCGCTGTGGGTGGCCGATCCGCAGGCGGCCGGTTTCATGACCCGCGACGTGAGCGCGTCGCTGGCGGCGGGTCTGGCGATCCGGCCGCTGGCGGACACCGTGCGCGCGACCGCCGCCTGGCTGGCCGCCACGCCGGACGCGGTTGTCACCGGCCTGACGCGGGCCGAGGAGTGCGATCTGCTGGCGGCGGCGCGGACGGCCCGTCCGGGTGCCACCAGCGGTTGATCAGCCGCATCGCCGTCGAGTGGCGCGACGGCAGCCCGATCTCACGGCTGGCCACGGCGGAGGCCAGCTCGTCCCGGGTGAACCAGCGGGCGTGCTCGATCTCGCGCCCGTCCACCCGGAAGTCGGCGCTCGCCGTGCGGGCGGTGTAGCCGAGCATGAGCGAGCGGGGGAACGGCCAGGGCTGGGAGCCGACGTAGGCGATCTCGGTCAGGTCGTGGAGGTCCACCTCCTCGGCCACCTCGCGGCGCAGCGCCTGCTCGGCCGACTCGGCCGCCTCGACGTAGCCGGCCAGGACGCTGTACCGGCGCGGCGCCCAGACGGGCTGCCGCGCCAGGAGCAGCCGGTCGCCCGGCCCGACGACGGCGACGATGACGGCCGGGTCGATCCGGGGGTACAGCTCGGTCTGGCAGGCCGGGCAGGCTCGGGCGCCGCCGTCCGGCACGACCCGCGTCGGCGAGCCGCAGGCCGGGCAGAAGCCGGCCCCGGCGTGCCACTGCGCCAGCGCCACGGCGGCCAGGGCGAGGTCCAGGTCGTCGTCCACCTCGTCCAGGACGCCGCGCAGCCCCGTGATGACCTCGGGCCGGGCCGGGGCGAGAAGCTCCGCCAGCGCGTCGTCGTCGGCCACCAGCCGGACGAACACGGGCGCACCCGCCACCGTGCCCAGCAACAGATCGGTCCCGGGCTCCCACGCCCCGACAGCCCGGGCGAATCCCACCCGGCCGGGGGCAGTGAAACCCAGATGCCCACGCGCCGTGACGGGGAGTACCCGGGTCGCGGGCCGGTACCAGGCCTGGGCGACCGCGACATCATCCGGGGGAGGGTTCGGACGTTCCAGCCGTGACATGCCATCCCAGTCCATCGCGCCCCCCGGGCATCCACGATAGGCCAGCGGAGTCGCGTGTGCGCGGGCGTGACACCTGGTGGGTAGAATGGACCCTCGCACGCACCCGACGTGCCCCCGAATCCTCCTGACACGACACACCCGCAGGAAAGGCGGACGCCGATGGCGACGACGAACGACATCAAGAACGGCACGGTCCTGGACCTGGACGGCCAGTTGTGGCAGGTGTTGTGGTTCCAGCACCACAAGCCCGGCAAGGGCAACACGGTGGTGCGCACGAAGATCAAGCACGTCATCACGGGCAAGGTGGTGGACCGGACGTTCCCGGCCGACACGAAGATCGACATGGCCCAGGTCGACAAGACGGATATGCAGTTCCTCTACGAGGACCAGACCGGCTTCGTCTTCATGGACACCGACACCTACGAGCAGGTGACGATCCCGGCCGACATGATGGGGGACGCCAAGGACTACCTGCTGGACGGCACGATGGTCAACGTCGCCACGCACGAGGGCGTGCCCCTCTACCTCGATCTGCCGGCTTCCGTCGAGCTCGTCATCACCTACACCGAGCCCGGCGTCCAGGGCGACCGGTCCTCGGCCGGCACGAAGCCCGCCACGCTGGAGACCGGCAAGGTCATCCAGGTGCCGCTGTTCATCACGACGGGGGAGAAGGTCAAGGTCGACACCCGCACGGGCGACTACCTCGGCCGCGTGAACTGAGCATGGCCGAACCGACCGACGCGGCCGCGGAGCCGCTGCCCCTGCTGCCCGGCGAACGCCCGCCGCGGCCCGACGCCGTCAAGGTCCGGGTCACCGACGACGGCACGCCCCACCACCACACGGCGCGCACGAAGGCGCGCAAGGCGGCGCTGGACGCGCTCTACCAGGCCGACATCCGGGGCGTCGATCCACTCGATCTGCTGGAGGACGCCTCCCCGCCGGCGCGCCCGTTCACCCAACAGATCGTGCGCGGGGTCCGGTTCCACGGCGCCCGGATCGACCAGCGCATCGCCGAGTCGCTGGCGCCCGACTGGACGCTGGAGCGCATGCCCAGCGTGGACCGCGCGCTCGCGCGCATCGCCACCTGGGAGATCGAGCACACCGACGCCCCCGATCCCACCGCCATCGCGGAGGCCCTGAGCCTGGCCGACGAGTACAGCACGGACGACTCGGTCAGCTTCCTCAACGGCCTGCTCGGCCGCATCGCCGCCACGGCCTCGCGGCGCAGGGAGCCCACGGGCTGACCGCTCAGGATCGGCGCCCGACGGGGTCTGCTAGCCTGGCGGATGGTCCGAACAGCCCCGTGAAGGGAGGCCGATGATCCCACCCAGTGTTCCGGCGATCCTCGTGACGCAGGACGGACGCACCTTCCGCGGACGATCCTTCGGCGCGATCGGCCAGGCGGTCGGGGAGGCGTCCCTGGGTTCTGGCATGGTGGGCTACCAGGCGATGCTGACCGACCCGGCGCGGGCCGGGCAGATCGTGATCGCCACGTCGCCCCACAGCGGCATCCTCGGCTGGACGGACGTGGACGGCGGGGCCCCGCGCATCCAGGCGGCGGGCTACGTCGTGCGCGATCCCTCGCCGCGTCCGTCGAACCGGGACTGCGACCGCAGCCTGGACGAGGAGCTGGTGCGCCAGGGCATCGTCGGCCTCTGCCAGATCGACACCCGCGCCCTGGTCCAACACCTGCGCGAGGGCGGGCCGATGCTCGTGGGGATCGACTCCGCCTCGGCCGACGCGGGCGCGCTGCTCGCGGCGATCACCGCAAGGCAGGCCTGACATGCCCAAACGCACCGACATCCACGCCGTCCTCGTCATCGGCTCCGGCCCGATCGTCATCGGCCAGGCGGCCGAGTTCGACTATTCCGGCACGCAGGCCTGCCGCGTGCTGCGCCAGGAGGGCTACCGGGTCATCCTCGTCAACTCCAACCCGGCCACGATCATGACCGACCCGGGGATGGCCGACGCCACCTACATCGAGCCGATCACGCCCGAGTTCGTCGAGCGGGTCATCGCGGCCGAGCGCCCCGACGCGCTGCTGGCGACCCTGGGGGGCCAGACGGGCCTCAACATGGCCGTGACGCTGCACGAGAGCGGCGTCCTGGCACGCTACGGCGTCGAGCTGATCGGCGTCTCCGTCGAGGCTATCGAGCGCGGCGAGGACCGGGAGAAGTTCAAGGAGGCGGTCAGTTCGATCGGCGAGGTGGACGGCGAGATGGTCGAGATGGCCCGCTCGCACATCTGCCACACCATCGACGAGATCCGCGCGGCCGCGGCGGACCTGGGGCTGCCGGTCGTGCTGCGGCCCAGCTACACCATGGGCGGGCTGGGCAGCGGCCTGGCGCACACGCCGGAGGAGCTGGACCGGCTGGGCCGTATCGGCCTGGACGCCAGCCCCGCGACGGAGGTGCTGGTCGAGGAGTCCGTGCTCGGCTGGAAGGAGCTGGAGCTGGAGGTCATGCGCGACCGCACCGACAACACGGTTGTGGTCTGCTCCATCGAGAACTTCGACCCGATGGGCGTGCACACCGGCGACTCGATCACGATCGCCCCGGCGATGACGCTGACCGACGCGCAGTACCAGCGGATGTGCGACGTCGGCCTGGCCGTCGTCCGCGCCGTGGGCGTGGACGCCGGCGGCAGCAACCTCCAGTTCGCCATCCACCCGGTGACCGGGCGCATGCTCGTCATCGAGATGAACCCGCGCGTCTCCCGCTCCAGCGCGCTGGCCAGCAAGGCCACCGGCTTTCCCATCGCCAAGATCGCGGCCAAGCTGGCCGTCGGCTACACCCTGGACGAGATCGTCAACGACATCACCCAGGTCACCTCGGCCAGCTACTCCCCGCAGATCGACTACGTCGTGGTCAAGGCCCCCCGGTTCGCGTTCGAGAAGTTCCCCAGCGCCGACGCCACCCTGACCACCCACATGAAGTCCGTCGGGGAGGCCATGGCCATCGGGCGCTGCTTCACGGAGGCGATGGGTAAGGCGCTGCGGTCGCTGGAGGACCCGAACGCGCCGTTCGACTTCGCGGGGGAGCCGGGGGCGGCGGCCGACCTGCTGGCGCGGATCGCCCGGCCCTACGACGGCCGGGCCCAAGACGTCATGAGGGCACTGCGCGCCGGGGCGAGCTCGGAGCAGGTGGCCGCCGCGACCGCCATCGACCCGTGGTTCATCGACCAGCTCGCGGTGATGTGCGAGGCCGCCCGCGCCGTGGGGCAGGCCGCCGAGCTGGACGCCGAGACGCTGCGCCTGGCCAAGCGCCATGGCCTCTCGGATGGCCAGATCGCCGACCTGCGCGGCGTGACGCCGGCCCAGGTGCGGGCGCGCCGCCACGAGGCGGGCGTGCGCCCGGTCTACAAGAGGGTGGACACGTGCGCGGCGCGGTTCGCCACGACCACGCCCTACCTCTACAGCACCTACGACGAGGTGACCGAGGTGGCCCCCCGCGAGCGTCCGGCCGTGCTGATCCTCGGCGCCGGGCCGAACCGGATCGGCCAGGGCGTCGAGTTCGACTACTCCTGCGTGCACGCGGCCATGGCCTTGTCGGAGGCCGGCTACGAGTCGGTCATGATCAACTGCAACCCCGAGACCGTCTCGACCGACTACGACACCTCCGACCGGCTGTACTTCGAGCCGCTGACCCTGGAGGACGTGCTGGAGGTCTACGACGCCGAGTGCGCCGCCGGCCCGGTGGCGGGCGCGTTCGTGCAACTGGGCGGGCAGACGCCGCTCCGGCTGGCGCAGGCGCTCAAGGACGCCGGCGTGCCGATACTGGGCACCAGCCCCGAGGCGATCAACCTGGCCGAGGAGCGGGGGGCCTTCGGCGAGGTGCTGGCCGCCGCCGGCCTGCCCAGCCCCAAGCACGGCATGGCGACCAGCGTCGAGCAGGCCCGTGCCGTGGCCGCCGACATCGGCTTCCCCGTGCTCGTGCGGCCGAGCTACGTGCTGGGCGGGCGCGGCATGGAGATCGTCTACGACGACGAGGCGCTGGCGCGCTACATCGCGGGCGCCACGCTCATCAGCCCCGACATGCCGGTCCTGGTCGACCGGTTCCTGGACGACGCCATCGAGCTGGACGTCGACGCCCTCTACGACGGCGAGGAGCTCTACATCGGCGGCATCATGGAGCACATCGAGCAGGCCGGGGTCCACTCGGGCGACTCGGCCTGCTCGCTGCCGTCCATCACGCTGGGCGAGGAGGTCGTCGCGACGCTGCGTGCCTCGGCACTGGCCATCGCCGCCGGCGTCGGGGTGCGCGGCCTCATCAACATCCAGTACGCCCTGGCGGGCGGGGTCTGCTACGTGCTGGAGGCGAACCCGCGCGCCTCCCGCACCGTGCCGTTCGTCGCCAAGGCCACCGACACGCCGCTGTCGAAGGCGGCCGCCCTGGTCATGACGGGGCTGAGCATCGCCGGCCTGCGGGCGCGCGGCCTGCTGCGGGCCCACGGGGACGGGGCGGACCGCTTCGGCGGCATGCCGATCTGCGTCAAGGAGGCCGTGCTGCCGTTCGCCCGCTTCCACACCGTGGAGGGCGGGGTGGTGGACGCGCTGCTCGGCCCCGAGATGCGCTCGACGGGTGAGGTCATGGGCATCGACAACACCTTCGAGGCGGCCTTCGCCAAGACGCAGATCGCCGTTTACGGCCGCTGGCCGACCAGCGGGGACGCCTTCGTCTCCGTGGCCGACCGCGACAAGCGCCACGCCATCTACCCGCTGAAGCGGCTGGCCGACCTGGGCTTCACGCTCTGGGCCACGGCCGGCACGGCGGCCATGCTGGAGCTGCACGGGCTGACCGTGCGGCGCGTGCGGAAGGTGTCGGCGAGCGGTGCCGTGGACGGCGACGACTCGCTGCCCACGCCGACCGACCTCATCAACGCCGAGGCCATCGACCTCATCGTCAACACGCCGAGCACGCATCCCGCCGGCGGCGCCTCCCGCGCCGACGGCAACCAGATCCGCAGCGCCGCCCTGGCCCACGGCGTGCCGTGCATCACGACCGTGCAGGGGCTGGAGGCGGCCGTCGAGGCCATCACGGCCCTCCAGCGGGGCGCGATGACGGTGCGGCCGCTCCAGGCCTGGGCCGAGCAGATGCACGCCCCGGCCGACCAGGATTGAGGTGGCGACAAGCGGTGATGGGTCCCGATGAGCTTGCCCTGCGGGCGCTGCGCGACGCCTACCACGTCCTGGCGCACCAGGTGCTGTTCCGCGTCGATCCCGAGGTGATCCACGAGTGGACCGTCCGGGCGCTGGCCGGGCTGCCGTCCCCGCTCCTGGCGGTGGGGCGCCGCCTGCTCGGCCCCGCCGGGCCGGCCGTCCGGTTGGCCGGGATCGACTTCCCGGGCCGGGTCGGCGTGGCCGCCGGCCTCGACAAGGACGGGCTGGCCCTGCGCGCCTGGCAGGGGTTCGGCTTCGGCTTCGTCGAACTGGGCACGGTGACGGCCCGGCCGCAGCCGGGCAACCCGCCGCCGCGCCTGGTCCGGCTGCGGGCCAGCGGTGCCCTCCTCAACCGGATGGGCTTCAACAACGAGGGCGCCGCCGCGCTGGCGGCGCGTCTGGCGGGCGCCGGGGTGGTGCGCGGCAACGGCGCGGCGGGGATCCCCGTCGGGGTGTCGATCGGCAAGACGAAGCGGGTGCCGCTGGAGGACGCCGTGGCCGACTACCTGACCAGTCTGGAGCACCTGGCGCCGCACGCCGACTACCTCGCCGTCAACGTCTCCAGCCCCAACACGCCCGGGCTCCGGGCGCTCCAGGGCGCCGAGGAGCTGGCGGCCCTCCTCGGCGCGCTGACGGCCCGGGCGCGGGCGTTGGCGCCGGCGGATCCGGTGCCGCTGTTCGTCAAGGTCGCCCCCGATCTGGACGACGCCGCCCTGGAGGCGGTCGTCGGCGTGGCGCACGCCTGCGGCGTGGCGGGGTTCATCGCGACGAACACCACGGTCGAGCGGACCGGCGTGGCCCCGGCGGAGGCGCTGCTGGCCCGCCAGGACGGCGGCCTGTCGGGGGCCCCGCTGACGCTGCGCACGCGGACGGTCGTGCGCCGGATCGCCGCCGCCTCGCCCCTGCCGGTGATCGGTGTGGGCGGGGTCATGAGCCCGGCCGACGCGGCGGCGCTGTTCGACGCCGGCGCCGCGCTGGTCCAGGTCTACACGGGGTTCATCTACCACGGCCCGGCGCTCGTGGCCGGGATCAACCGGCGCGTCGCGCCGCACGGCTTCGGGAGGGAGTTCGGCGATGGCGCCGACACCGGCCTTTGGTGAGCGACTGGCGCGGGCCTGCGACCGGTACGGGCGGCTGTGCGTCGGCATCGACCCGCACGACGAGTCGCTGGACGACTGGGGGCTGCCGCACGACGTGGCCGGCCTGGAGCGGTTCGCCCGGGGCCTCGTGGAGGCCCTGGCCGGGCAGGTCGGGGTGTTCAAGCCCCAGTCGGCCTTCTTCGAGGCGTACGGACCGGACGGCCTGGTCGTCCTGCGCCGCGTTCTGGCCGACATCGCCGAGGCCGGCGCGCTGAGCCTGCTGGACGTCAAGCGGGGCGACATCGGCTCCACCATGGCGGCCTACGCCCGGGCCTACCTGAGCGACGACGGACCGCTGCGGGCCGATGCGATCACGGCCAGCCCCTACGCCGGCTTCGGCGCCCTGGCTCCCGCCATCGAGACCGCCGCCGCCACGGGCCGCGGTGTCTTCGTCCTGGCGCGAACGAGCAACCCCGACGGAAAGACCGTGCAGGCCGCCCGCGACGCCGGTGGCGGCACCGTCGCCCAGGCGATCATCGATGCCGCCGGCCGGGCCAACGCGGCCCTCGGAGGGCCCGTCGTCGGCGTCGTCGTGGGGGCGACGCACGCGGATCTGGGCGTTGACCTGTCGGGCTTCGGCGGCTGGGTGCTCGCGCCCGGGCTGGGCGCCCAGGGCGGACGGCCGGAGGACCTGGTCCGCCTGTTCGGTGACGCGCTGCCCCGGGTGCTGCCGAGCGCGAGCCGCGAAGTTGCGCGCGCGGGCGCTGATCGGACACTATTGGGGAGTCGAGTGGCGGCCCTGCGGGTGGCCTGTGCGGCGCCAGCGCCGCACCACCATCCGGGACCGGACTCAAGTGGCTGATTCCGTCACCTGCTAGGCTGAATGGCGCTATGCTGATGGGGTCAGTAGGCTGAGACGAACATCGAGGAACAAGGGAGTACCTGCCGTGGCGATTCCGACACTGTCTGACGAACAGCTCCAGGCTGCCCGCAAGGCCGCCACTGAGGCGCGCCGCGCGCGGGCCGAGTTGAAGACCAAGGTGCGGACGGGCGAGATCAGCCTGGCCAAGGCCTTGACGATCGCGGAGAAGGATGAAATCCTCGCCCACATCCGCGTGTCCGACTTGCTCAAGGCGCTGCCACGGGTCGGCGAGAAGCGGGCGGCGGGCATCATGACCCGCCTCAACATCGCCTCCAGCCGTCGCATCCGGGGTCTCGGCAAGCACCAGCTCGAGGCCCTGCAGGAGGAGTTCTCCTGATCGGGGCCGACGGCCCCACCCCCGTGCCGGGACGCGTGCTCGTCATCGCCGGGCCGGGCGGGGTCGGCAAGGGGACGCTGGTCCAGGCGCTGGCCGGGCGGGTGCCCGGACTGTTCGTCTCCGTGTCCGTCACCACACGCGCCCCTCGTCCGGGCGAGGTGGACGGCGTCGCCTACCACTTCCTCACACCGGCCCAGTTCGACCGCCTGGCCGCCGCGGGCGGCCTGCTCGAGTGGGCCCGCTTCGCCGGCGCCTGCTACGGCACGCCGCGCCAGCCGGTCGTGGACGCCGTGGCGGTCGGCCGCCCGGTCATCCTCGAGATCGATCTCCAGGGCGCCCGCCAGGTGCGCGCCACGATGCCGGAGGCGGTCCAGGTCTTCATCGCCCCGCCGTCCTGGGACGTCCTGCGCGAGCGGCTGATCGGCCGGGGCACCGACTCGCCGGAGCGGATCGAGGCCCGTCTGGCGGTGGCGCGCACCGAGCTGGCCGCCCGGGGCGAGTTCGACCGTGTGATCGTCAACGACGAAGTGGATCGGGCCGTGAACGACCTGGTAGAGTTGATCAATGGCCGCTCGGCCGACGGGGCGCGCCCAGGCGACCCGGGGACCCCTGGCGTAGACGATTCCGAAGAGGCGAAGACACCGCGATGAGCAATCCTGAAGGCATCACCACCCCGCCGATCGACGATCTGCTGCAGTACGTGGACTCCAAGTACCGGCTCGTCCTGTTCGCGGCCAAGCGCGCCCGCCAGATCAACGCGTACTACTCGCAGCTGGGTGAGGGCCTGCTGGAGAACGTCGGGCCCCTGGTGGACAGCGTGCCGCAGGAGAAGCCGTTGTCCATCGCGCTGCGCGAGGTCGAGGCCGAGGTGCTGGAGTACGAGCAGGTCGACCCGCTGGCCGAGGCCGAGGCGAAGGCCCAGGCCGTCATCGACCCCAAGTTCACGTTCAGCGGCGACGCCTTCGCCGACATCCTGCCGGCGTAGGCGGGTTGCCGTGGGGCGCGTCATCACGGCCGAGTCGGTCACCGAGGGCCATCCAGACAAGGTGGCCGACGCCATCTCCGACGCCGTGCTCGACGCCATGCTCGCCCAGGACGCGGCGACGCACTCGGCGGTGGAGACGCTGGTCGCCAACGGCGTGGTGGTCGTCACCGGGGAGGCCACGACGGAGGCCTACGTCGACATCACGCAGGTGGCCCGCGACGTCATCACCGGCATCGGCTACGACAACCCGGCGCGCGGGCTGGACGGGCGCTACTGCGGCGTCCTCGTGGCGCTGAACAACCAGTCGCCCGACATCAGCCAGGGAGTGACCACCTCGTGGGAGGTGCGGCACGGCGTGGCCCGTGACGAGGCCGACCGGCAGGGGGCGGGCGACCAGGGCATGATGTTCGGCTACGCCTGCGACGAAACCCCCGCGCTCATGCCGCTGCCCATCGACCTGGCGCACCGCCTGGCGCAGCGACTGGCCCGCGTCCGCCGCGAGGGGCTGCTCGGCTACCTCCGTCCCGACGGCAAGACCCAGGTGAGCGTCGCGTACGACCGGGCGGGACGCCCGGTGCGCCTGGAGACCCTGGTGCTCTCGGCGCAGCACGACCCGGACGTCGACCAGGCACGCATCGCCGCCGACCTGATGGCGCACGTCGCCCGACCGGTGCTGGCCGGCTACGAACTCGACACGACGGATATGGCGGTGCTGGTCAACCCCACCGGGTCGTTCGTCATCGGCGGCCCGCTCGGGGATTCCGGCCTCACGGGCCGCAAGATCATCGCCGACACGTACGGCGGGGCGGCCCGGCACGGCGGCGGCGCGTTCTCGGGCAAGGACCCGTCCAAGGTCGACCGCTCGGCCTCGTACGCGCTGCGCTGGGTGGCCAAGAACGTCGTGGCGGCGCGTCTGGCACGCCGCTGCGAGGTCCAGGTCGCCTACGCCATCGGCAAGGCCCGCCCGGTCGGCCTGTACATCGACACGCAGGGCACGGGCGTCGTGCCCGATGAGCGACTGGTCCAGGCCGTGCAGGCCGTTTTCGACCTGCGCCCGGCGGCGATCATCCGCGACCTCGACCTCCTGCGCCCCATCTACGCGCTGACGACCTGCTACGGCCACTTCGGCCGACCCGACCCCGCCTTCACCTGGGAGCGCGCCGACCGCGCCGACGCCCTGGCGCGGGCCGTGCGGGGCTGAACCCGGTTCAGCGTCGTCGCGTCAGGCGGGGAAGAGCTGTTTGCCGCCGTCGACCCGCAGGACCTGGCCGGTGATGTAGGACGCGGCCGGGGACACCAGGAACTCCACGGCGGTCGCGATGTCCTCGACGACGCCGTAGCGCCCCATGCTCGCATCGGCCAGCCGCTGGGGATCGATGGGACGGCTGGCGAGGAAGCGCTGCGACATGATGTCGCCCGGCGCCACGCAGTTGACGGCGATGCCTTCGGCGCGCACCTGGGCCGCCAGACAGCGGGTGTACTCGTGCACCGCCGCCTTGGCGGAGGCGTAGATGGCGCCCCCGGGCGCGCCCGACAGGCCGGCGATGGAGCCGACGGTGACGACGCAGCCCCGGTGGCGCTGGATCATCCCGGGCACGACGGCCTTGCAGGCGTTCACGCAGGTGAGGACGTTTCGCTCCCAGATCGCCCGAACGTCCTCGTCCGGGAGGAACAGGGCGTCGTTGCCGGCCTGCACCTTGCCGGCGTGGGGCGCCCAGACGCCGGCGGCACCGATGTCGCCGCCCGCGGCCGCGACGAGCGTGTCGATCGGTCCGAGT
>JGI20166J26741_11626919_pt1 | contig 11453 bp, 10 predicted proteins | sample TergutCu122P5_FD_26741 | JGI IMG/M metagenome (IMG submission 26741) | reverse complement strand
AATTTCTTCGTTTTTCATAATTTTCTCATTTTATTTGGAAATGAAATACTTTTGAAATAGATGTACCTTCAGGCAGGTTCGAGATTCCCGCATAAAATATCTTAAACTCCGGTATATCATGTATCAACATTTAGAATAACCTTTATTGATCACAAAAAATATATCAAACTATTTTTAGTAAACATATTGACAAATAACCTTAACAGGTATATTATAAGAATGCGCTGGTCAATGCAGTAATAACTTTAGCGCAAAAAGGAGAAAAGACATGTATTGTGTTATTACAGGCGACATGATAAACTCCAGAAAAATGAGCTCTAAGGAAAGGGAAGATATTGGCATACTGGCCCGTCGAACATTCGACAAGATCAATGGTGAGTATAGGGACTATCTGCTTTCCGGGTTCGATTTTGCTAGGGGTGACGGCTTTGAAGCCGTACTGCTCGCCCAATACAAGGCACCAAAGATCATTCAAGAGATTATCAAGGCATTCTACCCTGTCTGTCGTCTTAGGATTAGTGTGGCTTTAGGCGAATTGGTCTGGCAAGGGGATGCTGATCATGTGAATGCTATGGATGGTCCTGCTTTCCTCGTAGCGACAGATGCCCTGTCAGGCCTGAAGAAGATCAAAAGTGACCACTGGTTACAATTATCTATTTCTACCGGCAAGCAAGCCCAGTTACTTGTAGATGCAATGCTGTCTCTACTAACAGCATTGACCTCTCACTGGACAGAAAAGCAACGGGAAGTGGTATGGAGCATGGAAAGGCTCGGCGGCAATAAGGACAAATTGGCAGAAGAAATAGGTGTGACGGTCAACGCCATCAGAAAACATCTTAAAGTTGCAAGCTACGATAGCTACCGCCGCGCCTGGGTAGCATTGGAGGAATATCTTGTCAACATAGATAAGGACTTGATCACAACATCTAATGAAAAACCAAGTTACATTTCTTATCTAAATGTAGCATATAGGAATCTGGAATTACATGAACTAAATTTAGCGGAAAAACATGCGCGAGATGCGTTGAAAATGGCCGAAGCTGAATTTGGCAGCAACGACCCGAGACTTGCCCCGGTGTTAAATACATTGGCGGCAATTCTACTCGCTGCGAATCAGTTTCAAGAAACAGTTACAGTATGCGAACGGTCAATCTCTGTTCAAGACGGGCTCGCAACCGGCAGAGAGGATATGCAAGGTGCTCTAGCTTATTTGGCGGTTGCCCAATTTAGTTTGGGAAATGAACCCATAGCAAACGAAATCATGTCCGAACTAAAAGCTATTACAACAGCGATCAAAGGCAAAGGAGTAAATCCGCTATGCGTATCATCCTCTTGCCGTTGATGATTGGTCATGCACTAGGTGACTTTTATTTTCAGACCGACAAAATGGCCCTGCATAAAACAGAAGGAGTTCGTTCATTGCTGTTTCACGCTCTGGTTTACGCTGGTGCCATGGCAGGTGTGCTTACCGTATGTCTATAAATTTCATGGTCGCTTTTTATTGTGTGGACGCTGGCATCCACATCTCATTGCGCGATTGATCTAGTTAAATACCGCACTGTGAAATCAAAATTCGGAGATAACGTGTGGTGGATGGCGCCTAAATATAGTCTATTTATTGATCAAGCGCTACACTTAGCTATACTGTTAGCGTTGATCTTGTTGTACAGGGGTAAAGTAGCCGCTCATGTCTGGTTAAGTCAGCCACTAGCCTTACCACCGCCACCGCTAGCCATTTTGACGGGTTTCATCTATCTTTTGAAACCCGTCTCTACAATGGTTAACGGCTTTCTTCAAACTTTCGTCGTGAAGAAGTATTCCGATAAAAATACTCCCAATATTAAGACTCATGAGCGCTCTGATGGTGCCCCGCCTTTCTCTTTTACCCATGCAGGAAAGTATATCGGTATGTTAGAACGCTCAGTAGCTTTCATTTTAATCCTATACAGTCAATACACAGCCATCGCCTTTTTAATGACCGCAAAGACCATAACTCGGTTTAACGAGTTAAATCATCGCGACATAGCTGAGTATTATCTGATAGGTACTCTTTTAAGCATTGCCTTCACCTTAGACGTGGCAATGGTGTGCGTGTGAAAGGCGGAGCGTAACTTTCATGAAAAAGACCGATTTCGGCTTCAACTATAAAATCCTGGTGATCACCGTCTTCGCCTCGTTCCTGATCTTCGGGTTCTCGGAAAACATACGCGGCCCGGCGATCGCCAGGATCCAGGCGGATTTTTCGCTGACAGGCACCCAGCTCGGCGTTTTGCTGGCGACAAATTCCTTCGGCTATCTGCTCGCGTGCTTTTACACCGCGTCGTTGAGCCGGAAGATCGGCCTTAAGCGCGCCTTGATAATCGGCCTCGCGGGAATGGCCGCCTCGGGCGTCGGCATCTGCTTCTCGGCCGGCTACATAATGCTTGTGGCCTGCTATTTCGCCATGTACCTGGGCAACGGGATGCTGGAGATAACCTTGGGGCTCATAGCCGCCGAAACTTTTACCAAACGCACCGGCACGATGCTGAACCTGTCGCATTTTTTCTACGGTCTTTCGTCCACCGTCGCGCCGATGCTCTCCGCCGGGCTGATGGGGGTCAAACTAGGGACGGGCGCGCTGGGCTGGCGGTACATGTACCTGATCGTCCTAAGCCTGGCGCTGCTCCCGATAATCCCGGCCCTTATGGGCAGGATCCCGCGGAAAACGGACGGAAAGCGCCGCGCGGACGCCGCCGCTTTCCTGAAAAATCCGACCTCGTGGCTGATCTTTCTCATTCTCTCCTTCGGCGTCGCCTGCGAACTGGGCGTCGGAAGCTGGCTCGTGAACCTTCTGGAAAAGCGCCTCTATTATACGGAAAGCGCTGCGGCCCTTGCCCTGACGGGTTTCTTCGTCTGCTTCACTCTGAGCAGGCTCGTGATCGGCCCGCTTACAGACAGGATCGGTTACGCGAAGTCGCTGATAATATTCACGGCGTTCTCCGGCGCGGCGATAACCGCCGGGATACTCCTGGGCCGCGGCGGCGTCGCGCCTCTTATCGCCGCCGGCTTCGGGATAGCGCCCGTTTACCCGACGGTGATGGCGCTTGTCGCGAAGCTCTACGCGAAACAGATCGACGCGGCGATGACGGTCACGCTGACGATCATGGGCGTCGTGGTGGTGATATGCAACATGTTCATGGGCGCTCTGGCGGATTTTTTTGAGAGGCTTTTTCGCGGGTTCATGGAGGGGAATGTCGTCGGAACGGCATACGCGGCGGCATATTTGTTTTTGGGATTTTGCGCGCTGGCGGCGTGCGTTTCCGCCGCGGGGCTGTTCAGGCGGCTCAGGAGAACGGGGGAGGCCGCGCGCGTGGGATGACGTTCAATCATTTACAATAAAATCAACTCGTGCTAGAATACCATAAAATTCTATTGCGGAGTGTCTGCGGAAATTCATTGTAAAAAATGGGGTGATTTGTTTGAAGGGGATAGTTTTAGCGGGTGGTTCCGGTACGCGTCTTTATCCGCTTACGATTTCAATCTCAAAACAGTTGCTGCCTATTTACGACAAACCTATGATTTACTATCCGCTTTCGGTCATGATGCTTGCGGGTATCAGAGACATTTTGATAATATCAACCCCACACGATCTGCCAAACTTTAAGCGGCTGCTCGGAAGCGGAGAAAACTTCGGCCTGAAGTTTTCATACGCCGAGCAGCCGTCTCCCGACGGATTGGCTCAGGCGTTTATCATCGGAGAGGAATTTATCGGCGGTGAATGCTGCGCGATGGTGCTGGGGGATAATATTTTTTACGGCAGCGGGTTGGGAAATATTTTACGCGCGGCGGCATCTAAAACGGTCGGGGCCACAGTGTTTGGCTACTTTGTCGAAGATCCCCAGAGATTTGGAGTAATCGAATTTGATAAAAACGGCAAAGCCGTGTCTCTTGAAGAGAAACCCGTAAATCCCAAATCAAATTATGCGGTCACCGGACTCTATTTTTACGACACAAAAGTGTGTGAATACGCCAAAAATCTGAAGCCTTCCCCGAGAGGCGAACTGGAGATTACAGACTTAAATCGGCTGTATCTTGAAAACAATGCGCTTGACGCGGTAACGCTGGGCCGGGGATTCGCATGGCTGGATATGGGCACCGTCGATTCGCTGCTTGACGCGTCGGAGTTTATCAGGATAGTTGAGAACCGCCAGGGCAACAATATCGCGGCGCTGGAAGAGATCGCTTACTACAACGGCTGGATCGGCAGGGACGACCTGCGCAAAGCAGCGGAAGCATACGGTAAATCGGCTTATGGCAAGCGGCTGCTGAATGTGCTTGAGGAACGGATATTATATTAGATAACAAGGAAAGCGGGAAAACAGAGCGTGAAAACATATCTTGTGACCGGCGGGGCGGGGTTTATCGGTTCTAATTTTATTCTTTATATGCTCAATAAATATAACGGTATTAAAATTGTGAACCTGGACAAGCTCACTTATGCCGGTAACCCGGAAAACCTGAAAAGCATTGACGGCGACGAGCGCTATTGCTTTGTTCATGGCGATGTAGCGGATCACGCGTTGACCGGCCGGATTTTCCGGGAGCACAAACCCGACGTTGTCGTTAACTTCGCGGCCGAGAGCCACGTGGACCGCTCTATTCTGGACCCCGGCGTTTTTGCGGAAACGAATGTCCTGGGCACGGTGAACCTATTGAACATCGCGCGGGATTTCTGGAGATCCGGCGGCGGTTTCCGCCCGGACGCGAAGTTTTTGCAGATTTCGACGGACGAGGTCTACGGCGCGCTTGGCCCCGCGGGTTTTTTCACGGAGGATACCACGTTGGCCCCGCACAGCCCTTATTCCGCGAGCAAGGCTTCCGCCGATCTTTTTGTGAAGGCTTACGCGGATACTTTCGGACTGCCCATGAACATCACGCGCTGTTCCAACAATTACGGGCCGTTTCAGTTCCCTGAAAAAGTCATTCCGGTGATGATCAGCAACGCGCTGGCTCATAAGGAACTGCCCGTCTACGGCGACGGGATGCAAGTGAGGGATTGGCTCTACGTCGACGACCACTGCAAGGCCATAGACATGGTCATAGACGGCGGTAAGCCCGGCGAGGTTTACAATATAGGCGGGCACAACGAGCGGCGCAACATAGAGCTCGTGAAAAAAATCATAGCGTACATCCGCGAAAACGCCGACGGTTCGGTCGACGAAAGCCTGATCCGGCACGTGGAGGACCGCAAGGGCCACGATCGGCGCTACGCTATAGATCCGTCGAAGATAAAGCGAGACCTGGGCTGGGAACCGGAAACCGCGTTCGAGGACGGAATCGCGAAGACGATTGATTGGTACTTAAATAATAAAAAGTGGTTAGCGGACGTAACAAACGGCGCATATCAGGATTACTACAAAAAAAACTATGAACATCGGTAATTGGGGAAGAATACGGGTAAATTCAAATTTACCGAAACGATAAACGAGGGACCGCTTTGGACAGCTATCTGGACACCCTGGAAGCCGAATCGATTTATATCATGCGCGAAGTCGCCGCGGAATGCGAGCGGCCTGTCATGCTGTATTCGATCGGCAAGGACAGTTCCGTCATGCTGCATCTTGCGCTCAAAGCCTTTTATCCCGAAAAGCCGCCGTTTCCGTTCCTGCACATCGACACCACCTGGAAATTCAAAGAAATGATCGCTTTCCGCGACCGTAAAGCGCGGGAACTTGGCTTGGATATGCTGGTTTACACGAATTGGGAAGCTGTCAGACGGGGTGTCAACCCATTTGATTACGGCGCCTCGTATACGGACATCATGAAAACGCAGGCGCTGCGGGACGCGCTGGACGCTCACCGCTTCACCGCGGCCTTCGGCGGCGGACGGCGGGATGAGGAGAAATCGCGCGCAAAGGAGCGCATATTTTCCTTCCGGAACGCGGCGCACGCCTGGGACCCCAGGAACCAGCGCCCGGAAGTTTGGAAGCTGTACAACGCTCGCGTCCGCGAGGGAGAGAGCGTACGGGTTTTCCCGCTGTCCAACTGGACGGAGAGGGACGTCTGGCAGTATATCCAGAGAGAAAATATCGAAATCGTTTCCCTTTATTTCGCAAAGGAGCGCCCTGTGGTCTGCCGCGACGGCAACATCATAATGGTCGACGACGACCGCATGAAGCTGCGCCCGGGCGAGCGTATCCAAATGAAAAAAGTGCGCTTCCGAACGTTGGGCTGTTATCCTCTGACGGGGGCTTGCGAATCCGAGGCGGATACGCTGGCGGCCGTCGTGGCGGAGACCCTGGCGGCCGTCTCGTCCGAGAGGACAAGCCGCGTAATTGACCACGACCAGGCCGCCAGCATGGAGAAACGCAAACGGGAGGGTTATTTTTGAACCTGCTCAAATTCATGACATGCGGCTCCGTGGACGACGGCAAGTCGACGCTGATCGGCAACATGCTCTACAATGCGAAGCTGATCTTTACCGACCAGGTCAAGGCACTGGAGTTGGACAGCAAGCTCGGCAAGGCGGGCGGCAAGCTGGATTATTCCCTTCTGCTGGACGGCCTGACGGCCGAACGGGAGCAAGGTATCACTATAGACGTGGCTTACCGCTTCTTCGCGACGCAAAACCGTTCTTTTATAGTGGCGGATTGCCCGGGCCACGAGCAGTATACCCGCAACATGGCCGTCGGAGCGTCCTTCGCGAGCCTGGCAATCATCCTTGTGGACGCCGCTAAAGGCCTGCTGGTTCAAACCAGGCGGCACGCCCGCATCTGCTCGCTGATGGGCATACGCCATTTCGTGCTGGCTGTGAATAAGATGGACCTGGCCGGCTACGACCAAAATGTTTTCGCCGATATTAAAAACGAATTCGCCGCTTTCCTGTCCAGCCTGGGATATTCCACATTTACAGCGATACCCGTTTCGGCTGCCGAAGGCGATAACATTACTTCGCTCTCCATGAATACGCCGTGGTATGCCGATCTTCCCCTGTTGGACTATCTGGAGCGGATCGACACTGCGCGCGGTTCCGATACCGTGGGCTTTGTCATGCCCGTGCAGCGGGTTTGCCGCACTAACGCCGCCTTTCGCGGCTTTCAGGGGCAAATCGAGAACGGCTCGGTTTCCGTGGGGGATGAATTGACCGTCCTCCCCGGCGGTGAGAAGGCCGCCGTCACGTCGGTCTATATAGCCGGCCGGCCCGCGGAAACCGCCTCCGAAGGCCAGCCCGTGACGATCTGCTTCGGCCGCGAGGTCGATGTGTCGCGCGGGAGCGTGCTCTCCCGCGGCGGCGGTCTGGAGCTTTCGCATGTTTTCACGGCGGCTTTGCTGTGGATGGACGACGGAGAGCTGGTTCCCGGGCGCGGTTACCTGCTCAAATGCGGCGCGAAGACTTTGCCCGCCGCTGTTATGTCCCTCAAATACAAGATTGACATCAGTACCGGCAAGCATATACAGTCGAAAGCGCTGCTAAAAAACGAGATAGCCGTCTGCGACGTTTCGTTGTCGGAAAATCTCGTTTTTTGCCCCTTCGAGCGCTCCATCGCTATGGGCGGCTTTATTCTGATCGACCGCGTGACAAACATGACTTCCGCCTGCGGCATGATTCTCCACGGCCTTCGCCGCGCCGCCAACGTCACGCCTCAAAACACGGACGTCACGCCGGCCATGCGCGCCGCCCAAAAAAACCAGGACGCTCTCACAATCTGGTTCACCGGGCTTTCCGGAGCAGGCAAGTCGTTTCTGGCCAACGCGCTCGAAAAGCGCCTGTTCGCTATGGGCAAGCACACTATGCTGCTTGACGGCGACAACATCCGCCTGGGCTTAAACAAAGATTTGGGCTTCACCGAGGCGGACCGCGTCGAGAACATACGCCGCGTCGCCGAAGTCGCCAGGCTGATGAACGACGCCGGCGTCATCGCGCTGGTTTCTTTCATTTCGCCTTATGAATCCGACCGCGAGAACGCCCGTAGAATTGTCGGCGAAGGCTTCCGTCTGGTCTATGTCAGCACGCCTCTGTCAGTCTGCGAAAACCGCGACGCCAAGGGGCTTTACCGCAAGGCCCGGGCCGGCGAGATCCCGAACTTCACTGGGGTCAACGCCCCGTATGAAGTTCCCGTTTCCGCCGATTTCATGATCGACACAAGCGTTCAGCCGGCGGAAGAATCGGTTGGCGCGCTGCTGGAAGGGCTGGGGTTGTGATATCGCGGCTGAATAATTAAGCTAAATAATCACGTAAATAATCACGTAAATAATCACAAAAAGTAGATATTGCGTTTTCGGGAAAAATGATATACTTATAATTGCATATATCAGATGCGAAATTAAAAAGGAGGAGTTTCCGTGATAGACAACAAAGTGAAAATCGGGTTTGCGCCCACCAGGCGTCCGGCTTTTTTCCCCGTGGACAACGCCGTCAAGTACAAAAACCTCATAGCCGCGAAAATGCGGGAGCTGAACGTGGAGTTCACTGACCTGGAGGACGTCAGCGCCGACGGCCTGCTCTGCGGCGACGGGGTTGTGGAGGCCGCCGCGCGGAAGTTCCGGCGGGAGGAAGTGGACGCGCTGTTCATCCCGCACTGCAATTTCGGCACGGAGCATTCCTGCGGCAAGCTCGCCAGGGCTCTGGGCGTGCCAACGCTTTTATGGGGGCCGCGGGACGAAGCCCCGCTCGGGGACGGCAGCCGCCTGCGGGACACCCAGTGTGGGCTTTTCGCCACGGGGAAGGTCCTGAGGCGCATGAACGTGCCGTTTACATATATTCCCAACTGCCGGACGGAGGACCCGATGTTCGCGGAGGGAATGCTGCGCTTTGTCGCGGCGGCCAACGCCGTGAAGGAGTTCCGCCGGCTGAGGATATTGCAGATCGACACCCGGCCCGCCGATTTCTGGACGATGATGTGCAACGAGGGCGAGCTGCTCGAAAAATTCGGCATACAGATCGTGCCGGTGAACATGGTGGAGCTGGTGGACAAAGTGCGGCAAACGGCCGCCTCGGGCGATCCGGACGTGGACGAGACCGTCCAATATATCAACGACAACATGGAAGTCTGCGTGAGCGCGGACGAGGTTAGGCAGGTCGCGGCGCTTAAGACGACTATGAAGCGCATGGCCCTGGAAAACGGGTGCAACGCCGTGGCGATCCAGTGCTGGGACGCCCTCCAGCAGTCGCTGCGGCTTATGCCCTGCTGCGCCAACGCCTTGCTTACCGAGGAAGGGCTGCCCGTGGCCTGCGAAACGGACATCCACGGGGCCATTACCTCCGTCCTCGTGGAGGCGGCGGCCATGGGCGGGACGCCGTCGTTTTTCGCGGACTGGACGGTCAGGCATCCCACAAACGACAACGGCGAGCTCCTCCAGCACTGCGGGCCGTGGCCGGTCTCGCTGTCCAGAACGAAGGCCAGGCTGGACCGCCCCTTTGCCTTCCAGGATCCCTGTCCCGGCTGCGTGGTGGGGGAGATCAAGGGCGGTGAAATCTCCCTGTTCCGTTTCGACGGCGACGGCGGCGAATACGGGATGCTGATGGGCACGGCCAAGGGCATCGAGGGGCCCAAAAACCAGGGGACGTATCTCTGGGTGGAGGTGCCGGACTGGCTCACGGTCGAGAGCAAGATAGTCAGGGGGCCCTATGTGCACCACGCCACGGCCGTCCACGGCAATCTCCTGCCGCAGGTCTGCGAGGCGCTGACGTATCTGCCGGGCGTGAAGGCGGATTTTTATGACAAAGGGCAGGAAGCGGAGACGCTGAGGGCGCTTTACAGATGATCATGGGGGGACAAGAATGGCTTATCTACAATACATGCTTCCGCACCAGATCGGCCTCGCGGTTCGGGAGAACTGGCCGGCCGTCATTCCGGCGGGCTGCGTCGAGTTCCACGGCAACCATCTGCCCCTCGGGACCGACCTTATAATCGTCGAGGAGATCATGAGGCGCGTCGAAAAACACGTGAAGATCGTCGTCTGCCCGTCCGTAGCCTACGGCCCGACCGGTTACGCCATCAGCGGGCCCGAACAGGGGACGATAGACGTAAGGCCGGGGGCTTTCAAGGATCATATGAAGGATATACTCCTCGCCCTCTACAGGACGGGGTTCAGGAAATTCGTCGTCCCGCTCCAGCACCAGGGGCCGGACGGGCCGGAAGGCGCGTCTTTCAAGCTCGCGGCGGCGGAAGTGTACAACGAGCTGAAAAATACCCACGGGAACGGCTGGTATACCGACAAAATGCCGGAGAACAGCGATTCCATACCGATCGACCTGAAAGTCATGGGCTCGACGGCCGGGGAGTACCCCTGGCCGGGCAGCCACGGCGCGTGGGGCGAGACGGAGCCCATGATGGCCCTGAAACCGGAAACTGTGGACATGGGCAGGCTCGAGCGCGGGGATTTCTGGTGGAATTGGTGTCCGGGCAACGAGGCAGACAGGTCCGACCCGGCAGGGGGAATGGAAAAGATCGACCGTATCGTTAAGGACTGGGTGCGTTTTTTTCACGAGAATTATCCGCAGACGAAGGATCGGTGTTTGCCATAGATTACATCATAGGCATCGACCAGGGAAGGTCTAAGACGCATACGGCCCTCGCCACGGCGGGCGGGCGTATCCTCTGCCACGCGAAAGCCCCGGGCGCGGAGCACCACGCCGACGGCGTCGGGGCGCAGAGGGCTTTTCTGCGCCGGTCCATCGAGGCGCTGCCGTTGGAATTCCAAATGCGCGACGTCGCGGCGATAGGCGGCGGGCTGACGGGCATAGATTTTCCGGGTGAGGACAGGCTTTTCGAGGATTTTCTTTCGGAAATGTGCCCGAACGGCAGGATCAACTGCGAAAACGACGTCATCGCCACGATGAAGGGCGGAAGCATGTGCACGTACGGCGCGGCGGTCTGCTGCGGAAGCGGCGCGAACGTCGCGATCATTTCCCCTTCCGGCGAGAGCTTTGTCTACGGCTACTTTCTGGAGCCCGACCTGCACGGCGGCGGCTCTCTGACCGGAAAGGGGATCCAGGCCGTCGTCAGCGCCGACGCGGGGGTTCTGCCCCCGACCATGCTGACGGAGCGGGTGCTCGGTTTTTTCGGCGTACCGACAGTGCTGGACCTTTTGATCGCCAACGCGGAGGGGAGGATCGGTTTCGGCGACATGAAAGACCTGCCCGTGCAGATCTGCGAATGCGCCGAGCTCGGGGACGAGGTGTCCATAGACATCCTCGGAAAAATGGGGCGGGGCCTTGCCGACGCGGTCGGCGCACGGGCGCGGCGCTTCGGCATGACGGACGTCCGGTTCGAAACGGTGCTTTCGGGCAGCATCTTCAAGGGGCCCGGGACGCACCTTTCGGACGCCGTCAGGGAGCGCCTGGCCGAGACCTGCCCGCTCGCGGAGGTCATAGACGCGAAATACGAGCCGGTCGTCGGCGGCGTGATAATGGCGCTCGAACTTTTATACGGCAGGATACCGCCGGAAGTTCTGAGAGAGCTCGAACTGTC
>JGI20166J26741_11626808_pt1 | contig 11454 bp, 11 predicted proteins | sample TergutCu122P5_FD_26741 | JGI IMG/M metagenome (IMG submission 26741) | reverse complement strand
CTTTTGACCTGTACATACCTACAGCAAACTTGACAATATACCAAAAGGGCGTCTATTACTCAGGAATTAAGATTTACAATCATCTACCAACAGCCATCAATGATTTATCTGATGATAAGAATAAATTTAAGCTAGCCTTAAAAAGATACCTCTTACATAATTGCTTTTACAGTTTGGAGGAATATTTTAATACATAAATAACTATAATAGTAACCTTATTCATATTATTACTTATACTTACTTTAATAGTAATACTGTAATTGTTAATGTAGCTATCCTATGACGCTACAAAAAGGCACAACTTATGTACACTTGCTTTATTTATTATGCTAAATGTATACATGACTGGTTCCACATCTGTATAAGATCAATGGAATGTGAAATGAATGAATGAATGTGTGCAAATTGTCATGCTAACATGCAAGTAACTATCAAGTGTGTGTGCAACCTGTCACGCTAACAGGTGCAACCTGTCATGCTAACAGGTAAGTAACTATTCAGTGTGGGCAACCTGTCTTGCTAACATGCAAGTAACTATCCAGTGTGTGCAACCTGTCATGCTAACAGGCAAGTAACTGCAATGATTGTGTTCAACCTGTCATGCTAACAGGCAAGTAACTCTATCCAGTGTGTGCAACCTGTCATGCTAACAGGCAAGTAACTGTATGCAATGCATGGAACATGCCATACTAAGAGGCAAGTAATTGTACCCAGCATTTGTGGAACCTGTCATGCTTAAAGGCAAGTAACTACTCAGTGATGGAACCTGTAATGCTAACAGGCAAGAAATTGTACCCATTATTCACAGAAGGTGTCATACGGGTGGGCAAGTAACTGCAACCAGCATATGGAATCTGTCAGTCTAACAGGCAGTTAACTCTACCTAATGTGTGGAAACTTTCATGCTATGAGGCAAATAACCACACCCAGTGTGTGTGGAGCCTGTCATGTTACAAGGCAAGTAACTGTATGAGTGTGTGGAACCTGTCATGCTAAGACACAAATATCTGTACTAAGTGTCTGGAACCTGATGTGCCAAGAGGCAAGTACCTGCATTTAGTGTGTGGAACCTGTCATGCTAAGAGGCAAGTAACTGTACTGAGTGTGTACCCAGAATATGAAACCTCTTTTGCTAAAAGGAAAGTAACTGCATCCCGTGTATGGAACCTGTCATGCTAACACCCAAGAACTGTAACCAGTGGTGGAACTGTACCCAGTCTGTGCAAACTGGCATGACATCAGGCAAGTAGCTGTAACCAGTTTGTCATGCCTGTCATGCTAGAAGGCAAGTAACTGCTCAGTGTCAGGAACCTGTAGACCTAATCGGCAAGTCTATCTACCCAGTGTTTGGAACCTGTCATTCTAACGGGCAAGTCACTGTACTCAGGTAATGGAACTTGTTATGCTAAGAGGCAACTAACTGTACCCAGGGTGTGGAACCCATTATGCTAAGAAGTAAGCAACCATACACAGTGTGTGGAACCTTTCATGCTAACAGGAAAATAATTGTACTGAGCATGTGGAACCTGTTACACTAACAGGCCAGTAACTGTGCTCAGTGTGTGCAACTGGTTTTGCCAACAGGCAAATAACTGTACACTGTGTGGAACCTGTAATGCTAAGAGGCAACTAACTGTATTCAGCATGTGGAAACTGTCATAACACATGAAATGGTACATGTCATGTTTACATGTAATTGTACTCATGTTGCAGAAATGGTCTGTCATACTGGCAGATGTGAATGATTCTTACTGTGTGGAGAATGTCATGCTAGCTGTTATGTAATGCTACATGGCTTGCAGAATGTGTAATGTTCACAATTTATTGTACCCCTGTATGTATCCTGTCATATTAGTATGTGTAATGATACTCAGTCTGTGAATGTGTCATGCTAATATTTTAAGTAATTACTCACAGCATGTGTGAAAGCTGTCATGCAGATATATAATTAAATTTAAAGTGTATTACCCATCATGCTAAGAGATATATACCATCCCTAGTATGTGGAACCTAGCCATGTAAGGTAAGTTTAGGAATGGCCTGTGGTGTCTGTAACCTGTCATTCTAACAGACAGGTAATGTTAGTGAGTGTGTGCACCGTATCATGCACCTTGTTTGATTAATGAGGAAGAAAAACACAATCTGAGTATAAATGTAAGTGTGCAGCATCCATATCACAACAGAGCTGCAGGGAATTTGCATCTGGTTTTTTTTAATGTGGGAAAATATCTTCTGAGTATTACAAATTATTAAAAAGCCTCTCATGACAATGGTGTAAGTTGAACACAAACCTTTCAATGGTGTTTACCATTTCAAATGTGGCCAAATTTTGGTTCTTGATTTTGAAAGTTCAGGCTGCCCATCATCATGAAGCACTGATAAAAATGTGGTAAATATGTCAGGTCATCCATGAGGGCAGGCAGCTTATGATTAATGATATTTGTAACATTCTGGGAACATCATACTTTACATGCTAATACACTTTAACTGAAAATTTAAACATGAGACAAATTGCTGCAATATTTGTGCCATTTGTGTTGAATGCTGACCATCAACAAAACCAACTTTCTATATAAAGGACCTGCAAGATCAGAACAAAAAGAAGAGAAACATCTTTATAAGGTTATAACAGGAGAAGTCAAATTACAGGGATAAATATTCAAGGATAAAGGAGAGATTCAATCTGAGACACAAGTGGTGCTGGACAGCATCATGAAACAGGAGTTCCAGAAATGCTTCCAGCAGTGGGAGAGGCTATGGGCCCAGCGTAAAAGCTCTGAAATGGACAATACCAACGTGTAACTAATGTAGGCATAAAATTGTTACAGTGTCCCAGTGCAGAAATTTTCTGTTTACACCTTGTGCATGACAGCAGTGAAGAGAATGGGAAGACCTGCTTATTTTAGATTTTCTGCAGGTACTAAAGAAATATGTGAACCAGGCTTGGATTCCCAGTTGAATTATGATAACAGCAGACAGAGAAGTACTAGGGATGAGAGTTTAGCAATTGAAAACTCAAGTAGTGGGTGGAGGATGTAAAGACATGGACATACTTATGCCAGTTGGAACTGTGGCTTTGCTGTGCGCCAAAGTGTGCAGGATGTAGAGAAAGGAAGTGCAGACAATTTGTTGATTGGGAAATGTCCTGACCTGTGATACAAGAGCAGGAAGTTTTTTGTTACAATGGCAGTGAACATGTGGACTCTGTAAGAACATGGAACTACTTGTGCATGTGAATGGTATTCTGTCTAAGTTTTCACTTTATTATAAGACAGCCCAGCCACTGGGACTTGGACTTTGTATGCTCTGTGTAACTCACCATCATCCTCATGTTTTAGCATGCCAGCACAAGCGGGCCATTCTGGAGCATCAGGCCCATGAAACAGGTATCCCTGCCAGGCAGCTATACCTACCACAATGCCAGGAAAAAGATGGGAGCTTTGACCCCATCCAATGTCACCCAGTTACCAGGCAGTGTTGGTGTGTGGACAGTGGAGGTGATGAGCTGCCTGGAACTCGGGCTGCACCCGATGTCCAGCCGTCTTGTGCAGGTACACAGTCAGTAGCTTCAGCACTTGAGGTGTCTAGTTCCAATATTGACCAGTTCAAGTGGTTCTCTTCTGCCATTCTCCCAGAACACTGAAACCTCTGTTGTCACTTTAATGATTCCCACATTCAACTCGAAGCCCCATTAGTTCTTCATTGGATTCATTTACAATTATGTGCCTAAAAAATATGTAAATCTGCAAGTGCTGTGGTGCATTCCTATGCAGTGACCTAGAAGTTACCAAAAACAGTCACAAACTTCCATATCATTCATAATATTGAACATAAATGATGCAAAGTTTGTATGTTTGTTTGTGCTTTATCTTGTTACAAAACTTTGTGCCGTGTTCCAGTGGTTTATAACTCATCACTTAATGTAACCATCACACTTTCATTCTATAAAGACTGAGAGAGTTAGATGTTGAGGGTTATTTGAAAACAGGGTGTTGAGGAACAGGAGCTGATGTTGTTTATTATCAGGGTGTTGAAGATCATGGACTGAGGGTTGTTCAATAACAGGGTGTTGAGGATCAGGAGTTGATGTTGTTTGTTGAGAGGGTGTAGAAGATCATGGGCTGAGGGTTGTTTGATAATGGGTTGTTGGGGAGTGTAGGCTGAGGTTTATGTGATAACAGGGTTTTGAAGGACAAGCGCTGAGGGTTGTTTGATGACAACATGTTGAAGGACATGGACTGAGAAAGGGCATGACCTGGATCCAAGTGGCTCAGGTAGGGATAAGTGATGGGCTGTTGTGATCATGGTAATGAACTTCCAGGTTTCATAAAATGCAGCGAATTTCATGTGTAGCTCAAGAGCTATTAGCCTGCACCTAGGACATCATCAGTTTATCTCTAGTGACAACTCACTCTGTTCTTTTGGCAGCCAGGAGGAACTGTCCACTACTCAAGTGTCTCCCATGCCCACACGGTTTCCAGCTGGATGAATCTGGGTGTTCAACATGTACATGTCGAGACCCATGTGCAGAAATTTCCTGTCATGGTGAAGGAGAGAAATGCCGTCTGGTGGAGGTCTCGTGCGTTAACACCCCATGTCCTCCTGTGCCAATGTGCCTGCCACAACCTAATAATCCCTGCCAGAGTGGCCACCCTTTGCTCATAGCAGGTTCAGAAGAAGTGAGGACGTGTGGGCCTACTGGGTCCCCATGCCCATTGTCACACAAATGCCACCTGAGTCCACTGGGAGAGTATGCAGTCTGCTGCCCAAAGCCCAGTGAGTTGTCTTGTATGGTATTCTGTATAAATGGTGTTAAGTACTAGCACTATTACAGTTCTGTCTAACATTTAAGGTCAGATGATCGAACATTTTATGTCAGTCCCTCCTTGTCCATGGATTTGTCCATTTGGGTGTCACTTATTAAAGGAAGAATTATTGTGGCAACCCTGTTCATTCACACATGCACTTGTGTACACATGCTAAGTAATACACAAACATCAATCAGCCCACATGTCTCACACAGTAGCAACCCAGATATTGTGTGATAAATAGCTGTACTTTTCACAGTTTTTAGAACTTATTGTTGCCCTTATGTTATGTCTGGAAAAGGATTACGTAGGTGCTGATGAAGAGCCTGAGGCTAAACAGAAAAGAAAGTTGGAGAGGGGAAAAGCATTGCTGCAGTCAGGCACTGTTGTGTGTAAACAAATCAATGATTTAAACATTAAAAATGAAGGCTAGTCAATATACGGCATCTAGGGAAAATCCTTGACATGCAATTTTATCAAAACTCTGCTTGTTTCAGCTCTCAAAGGCCTGTTTTCAAGGAGTAACATCAACTGTAGAGAAAAACATGTATAAGTACATACAGGAAATGTGGTTATGCAAACACATTGCAAAATTATATAACAAGGTGATACAATGTAATTATTAGTCTGATGTGCTAAAGTTTGAACCATAAATACATGGTAATGTGTAACGCTATGAGGTAGTATCTGGCAGACAGCAGAAGTTGTCCACAGCTATCAGAACACAAGAGAGAAGTTACTAAAGGCTAATTCAGTTATTTCATTCAGTGAAAAAATGCAAACTAAATAACCTGACAGCTACATATGTTTGGATAAAAGTGCATGGTCATAGCTGGTAATGTTCAGAAATGAAGAAAGCAGCCATTGGATATAGACTGAACCAGGAACATGAGTTCCTTTATATTAAAAAACAAGAGCTGTATGAATGATTGTGTAAGATCCATTTGTTATCTGCTAATTATTGGGATGATTTAGGGGATTGTGTTCAACATCTATAAATCAGAAATTAAATAACATGAGTGAGGCCCTACATGGTAAGTTAAATCAGAATTCAGGTGCATTAGGTACCAACAAGCAACCACATAAATATAGTAACATGCCACCACAAGCAACTCATAAATTCTATCCACTGGTTCAAAATTTGTCTATTACACATCTCACCAACAAGGAGATTGTGAATTGGAAAGGTGACAATGCTTAGTGAACTAGAAGGTAGATAAGATTCTGACACTGTTGTACAAAGGCATCAGCTTACAACCAGTTCTCTGAAAGAGCTCTCCAGATGGTGGATGTCACGGTTGACTGTTTCTTTGAGGTTGATGTGCAATTAAAGCACTTCATGGAGGGTGTCTTGACACCATACAAGGAGGTGTATAAGAACATGCAGAAGAAGTCAAAACAATTGAATATCATCTCTTTCTTCACAAAGTCTTCCGTCTTGTGGTCTGCCATTCACTGTATTTTGTTCATTCACCCCGACCATGTTCAGACAGGAACACCGATTCCATTCCAATAAACATACACAAAAATGTTTTCTTGGTTGTTACTCATTAATTTGCATATTTTTTTCATCTTTCATGTGTCTTTGATTCCTCTAACTGCACTTTTTCACATGAAGTCTTAAATTTGCAGAACCCAGTTTCACAATTTGTAGGATTTTTCAGGAATATACATCCTGTGAATGGCAACAGTTTGGTGTAATAATTCATCTTCTTTTGCTTTAGAGGACAGGCCATGTGCCTGTTCAAGATTAATCCAGCAATATCAGTTCCTCCTCATGGACTTTAACAGAAAGCTGCTGTGGATAATGTCTTCTGTTACTGTGGCTACACATTTTACCCACTTTTGCATGTATCTACTTTGTCTTCGTTACAGCAGAAATATGCAAGGATATTACAGTATGATCAGTCCCCATCCAAATGGGTACATCTTCAAAATATTGTACACTCAGTTGTACAGCACATTCTCTATCAACACAACCTAATACTGTAACCCATTTATTTAATTTTTATTTTTTAATTACTATAAAAAATGTGGTAAAGAAGATTAAAAATGTAATTACAGCAGGTGCTGAAAATATCCCCACCTTCTTGAAGACAAGCAGTCACTCTTGCAACTTTTCAAACAGTGTGTTGGTCAGTGCCATCAACAGCCTGCTAGGTGTCATGCTTGGGGTCCTCCACCCTTCTTGGGTTATCACTGTAGACTGTTCATTTAAAAAACCCCACAGAAAAAAGTGAGGTAACATGAGGTTTGGGGATTCATGACCAAAGCCATGCCAAATATTGTGATTACTGAAGAAGTTGTTTTCACAGTATGGGTGATTGCCCCATCTAGCTGAAGCCAGCAATCCCATTCATTCTCTTCAGCACAGCAATGAAATGTGTCTTCAGGAGAACAGCATTCGGACAATTTGCTTTCAAGACACTGTGCACCAAACACTAATCTTCAATGAATGAATTTTCATGGAGTGCATGCATGTTTTCATCACTCTGTCTTCCACTTTTTCAACTCTTAATGTATCCACTCAAGTTGAACAATGCTTTGTCTGCAAAACAAAGGAAGTCAAACACATAAAATCCTTTATACAAGAAAGCACTAAACCACTGGAAATACTGAATTCTTGCAGCTCTATCACGTGCTACAAGCTGATTGATTTTTAATGGCCTTAATTTTAGTTATTTGGTTCCTCGATGATAGCATGTCATAGATAAACCAGTTTCTCTGAACAGTATTCTCAAAGATTTGTGTGGCAATTGAGATAGCGTTCCTTCAACAATGCATACCCTATCATGTGTTAAAAATGTCACAGACATAGCATGCTTCCTGTCACAAACACTTTCTGTTTCCCTAAATTTTTCCACTATTCTGAATACTGTTGTCTTATTGAAACTTATTAGGATGCACCTGGTACAATACTTCATGAACTGCAGCAAAAGAATTAGTTGCAAAATAATGTTGGAGAATGAACACACTTTCATGTGAAAAACTCATTTTGTTGATTACATAATTACTGAAATACTGGTAGCCAACAGAACTGAAGCAAGGCAGTGAACTTGTGCTGAATGACTATGCAAATGATGTTGAGAGAAGTTCATTACAGTGGAGGGGGTAACTTTGTATATGGCTGTTTCATCATTTATACATGTTTGCTGTTTGTGTTGTGTCTTGTATGGGGCATTCTGTATGTCCAGCAGCAACTGCTAGTACTTACAGGTTTTCATTTTGTGTATTGCTAAGATTCACTGTATTTTTCAGTGACAACACATTTTAACACCTTGCTGTTGGGTCACACAGAAAGGCATGATTGCTATCCCATGTGTTGCTGATGGGGCATGCATTTGTATGATTTTTTCCTCGACATCCTGCACATGCGTTTGTCAGCTAGTCTGTCACTTTTTGCTTCAAGGTTATTGACAGCTTGATACAGGATGCTTGGGTCTCAAGTTACAAATAAACAGACCAGTCATGATCCCCTATTTTTAGAACCATTAGACTGCAACAAAGGGACCACTCATTCAGATACACTGTCCGTTTTCCTTCAGTTGCAATCATGGCTTTTGCATTGGAATGTGCTGCAAGAGGACAATATTTTGTGTGAGTTATATGTGGATACACATTCTATTTTCTCTGATTATAGTGACAATGAAAGTTTGGACAGTGACAGTGAAGTACCGACAACTAATTCACATAAACAATTGTGATCTTCTACTGGTCCACTGACCCCACAATTTCCACACCCATTTTTCCTCACATCTATTAAGACAATTTTTATAATAGTGTGAGAATAGCTCAGGTATTGTTAGACATAAATGTGAGAATCTGCGGCACTATGAGGGCTAACAGGGGCATCCCACGTGACCTAGAAGGAGAAGTCAGCATTCCAGAGGAATGGTGACATAATGGTGCAAGTGTGGAAAGACAAGACTTGTGCGAATGATGCAACAGTTATAAACAAAGGGAGGAAAGACTGGAAAACAAACAGGGGAATAAAGAAGCCTTATGCTGTTGGCCAGTACAATAAATTCATAAAGGGTGTAGACAGGGCAGACCAATACCTCAGTTTTTACTCAGCTCTGAGGAAAACTGTAAAATGATCAAAAAAAGTGGTACTGTATCTGCTAAACCCCCTCGTCAATGCATTTTTTTTGTGTACAGGACATGGTGGGGGGGAAGGTAAAGTACAAGAACTTCCTGCACATGGTAGGAAGGTCCTGGATATCAGAAGTCCAGAATCATAGTGAGTCCAATTCTGATGACCTTCAATTGCCAAGGAAGCAAACAACACCAAGGGGGCCTAAACAGGACCTGCCAGGCAGACTGTCCGGTGATTTCAGAATACACAAACTTGAAAAAAATTGTTGGTGGTGGGTAGGGAAAAAGGAAGTATCCTGCAAGACTGTGTAAAGTGTGCGCTGCACATAAGAAGTGAAGTGAAACTAGATACACTTGTAAATTCTGCGTTGTTCTGCTTCACAGAGGGTCTTGTTTTGAGAAATACCATTCACTGATGAGCTACTAGACTATCTGCATGCAGTTTCTGCAGTCTGGGGCTCAGAAGCATAATCTACAGTGTCAAACCTTAAATAAGAATATGTTATGGGGTTGAACATTCAAAGCGTTTAAAACGACCGGGAACTGGAGGTGTTTAATTGTAAGACCATCCGGTCGGCAAAGTGTTAAAGAGGCTGGTAACTTCGCAGACGACTATGACCGTGTACTGCAGTGTTTAGTCTCACAGTTATGAGAGGATGCTATTAAAGTCACACAGTAGTGCCCTATCACACTGATTCTGCATATAATGTGAATTTCTACAGCGAGTATACATTTTTAAACTGATCAACATAGAGAATTGATGTTTAAAATATTATTTTTGTGCTATGAAAAGCTGATATATTTATCTTGCTAACTGCAGGAGATGTGTGTTTTGAAATAATGGATGTTGGGCCATGCCAGGCCGAGTCCCCACGCTGGTACTTCAACTCCACAAACAACAAGTGTCAGCAATTTGTGTATGGTGGCTGTGGTGGAAACCAGAACAACTTCCTGTCTGAGGATATGTGCAACACAGTGTGCCCAGGTAAGCTGTCTTACTGTTATCATACCTTGTTGTCTGTTGAGAGATCTATGACAAAAAAATTCAGGTAAGAAACCAGAGGTGAATTATACATGTACATGCAGCAGTGAAATGTTCAGTGTTAGAGTATGAGTGAGGTTGACAGTTCACCCTGTCATCAGGATCAGATTACAGTTGTTTAAAGGGTATAGGTGAATTCCTGTCATGCAAGGGAGTCAATAGAGTGAGTTGCAAAAGAAAAAGTAACTATTTTACTATCAAATGATATCTCTCAGTATTAGGCTGATCTGTCATGTTACATATACGACAAAAACCGAATATGTACAGCTTTTCAGTGTCTTCTATTCCTGAATTGTTAATTTACAATTTTCTTTGCAGATCCTGCCACAGCTGTTTCCTTCAACACATATTCTTACCAATCTCCCATGTACGGCTATATATTTTTCAGTATTTTGTTACTTGTTTTTTTGCCCCCTACCATGTCAGATTGGGGTCAAAAACTGATTATTCCACACTCCTCACAGTCCATGCTTGTCTGCAGCAAGTTACTGCAATTTATCTTGAGACCATTAGCACTCTGCTACAGTCACAGAGGTTCTAGAGAATCACTGTCATTTGTTTTTGTCATCACTGAAATACAAACTGCATGCCTAAAAATTTTATAACCCTCATGAAATATTCGTTTGCTATTCTAAATGTCCTAACTGCACTGTAAAAAGGTAAAGCAATCCCTGTACAGGCCTGGACAGGCCCTGAGGGTTCCTGGAGGTTGAGGCTCCCAGATTTCAAGACAATCAGCACATGAAGGTGGTAAGGTTGGCAGTCTTACGCACCAGCCACCTTTGCACCCCAGGAAATATTCCTGGTACTCATTTCTGTTAGAGGCCAAGTCAACCCCAGGGCCATAGTGCAGCTGGAAGGATAATGTCAATGAAAAATTCCAATGACACCATCAGGAATCGAACCCTCGACCTTCCAGTTTGTAGCACAGTGCCTCAACCAAATACACCACCGTGTGCCTCTAACTGCACTGTATACACACACTAAATACTGAGTCACAGTCTGTCCAACCACACAACATAATTGCCCCAAATTCATGTATTTGGATTGTCAAGACATCTGTCTAAATTTTTCACTTTCCACCAAATTTACGTGAACTTGTGCTGTGTTGGCAGTGCTTAGCCAATGTGAGCGCTTGCGAGAGAAGAACCAGAAAACAGCAGAGAAATATAAGAAAAAGACATTCATGCCACGCTGTGATCCAGCATCAGGAGACTGGGAACCTGTACAGTGCTTGGAGCATGTTGGAGTGTGCTGGTGTGTCAACAGGGCTGGGGAGCCCATCAAAGGCTCTGTAACGCGCAAGATGCCCATCATGTGCAACTTCCGACAAGCTCGCCGCAGGATGCATGAGGAACCACACTTTAGTAAGAGTGGATAGGTCATGAACAAGTACAAATCTATAATCAATAAAACACCAACACATGCACTTTTCATTCAACACTATATTAGTCTAGCGTGTTGATTTCATTAAAATACATAAAAATATTTAATGGTACTCCGACATGT
>JGI20166J26741_11626585_pt1 | contig 11454 bp, 7 predicted proteins | sample TergutCu122P5_FD_26741 | JGI IMG/M metagenome (IMG submission 26741) | reverse complement strand
TGAAGCGGAGGAGTTCGTGCGGCTCGTGCACGATGCCGATGTCTGCCGGTTGAGCGTGGCGAGTCACGTCGAACTTGCCATCGTCGTCGAGAGCCAACTCGGTCCCGAGGGGGCGCGTCAGGCCGAGGCGTTCATCCGCCGGGCCGGCATCGTCCTCGAACCGGTGACACTCCAGCAGGACGAGTTGGCGCGTCAGGCGTTCATCGACTTCGGCAAGGGCCGGCATCCGGCCGGGCTGAACTTCGGGGACTGCTTCGCGTACGCGCTGGCGAAGGCGACCGGCGAGCCGCTGTTGTTCAAGGGTGCGGACTTCGCCCGCACGGATATCGTGCCCGCGCGGGCGTGACGTTCGCCGGCTGCCGCACGGCCAACGGTGGTGCACGGCGGTCACCGGTTCACGTCGCGCATCGGTCAATCCCGGAGACTGGTGATCGGTACGACAACAATGCCGTCCTTGCGCCGATAGGCCGGGCCGGTGACGTCCGGAGCCCCCATGGTCCGCGTGTCAACGGCGGCGACCGCTTAGGCGAGTCTCCACGCAGCCGCGTCGACCGCACCCGTCCCACGTTTGATCTCGCATCCCACACCGTCGGGGTATTCGATGACCGCGTGAATCTCGCGCCCGGACGAGTCGTGGTCGTGGTACACGGCGCCCCGGTCGGCCTGGGCGTACACCCGCAGGTCCCGCACAACCAGGGACTCGAACAGGTTGCCCAGGGTCTTCGGTTCGGCCGTGATGGCGCCCAGCGCGGCAACCGCCAGGGACGCGCACACGAGATGACGCTTCCCGGTGAGTCGGAGCCGCGCCGCATCGCGGAGCGACCTCAACCACGCCGGCTGCTCTTCGGTGATCATCAGCCGTTCGAGGTCATGCGGGCAAGCCCCCCGTCTCGCGGGCGAAGGCACCATCGGTCCCGGCCGCGGCGGCCACCAGCGTGTTCAGTGAAGCCGTCGCGGTAGTGTTGCACGCCGACAGTCCGGCTGAGATCGGCCTGGGTCAGAAGGTCGCGACGGTCGAGGACGGACCGACGGGCGTCCTCCAGGGGAATCCGGCCGTGGCGGGCCAGCCGCCGCGGACACGAGCCTCGATGACATCGTCCAGGGTGGCGGCCGCGACTGTGCCTGGCGGGTGGGCCGAACCCGACCGCAGCTCTCACGACCCCCGACGACCACCCGGCCCCCCACAGCGACAGGGACGCATGCGCAGGATCGAGAAGCGTCCGGCCCCGGAGTGGCTCCGTGCCGCATCGGCCCGCCGCGCCGAACCGGTCAGGATGAACTGGCCCGGCGGTTGGCGGGCATCCACGGCGTGCCGCACGACATCCCAGAGCCGTGGCTGCCACCGCCACTCGTTGAGCAGCCGCGGGGTGGAACCCCCGAGAACCAGATTTGGGGTCGACGTCCATCAGGGCGGGAACGTCCACGTCGGTGTCGACGTGAACCACGCTTCCGGCGATCCGGCTCGCCGTCTCCGTCTTGCCGCGCCACTTGGCGCCCTCGACGAGCACCGCGCCACTGCGGCGCAACCGGGCGCTCAACTCGCCATCCGCCGCTCGCCGGATGTACGCCATGCGGCCAGTTCTCTCGCACCCGGACCAGACCGTTTGCGGACGATTCATCCGACCGTTTGCGGACGGTACTGTGCGACCGTTTGCGGCTGTTGCGTGTGCCTGGGTCCCAGATGGCACGACCGTATTGGATCGGGTCTCCGGTGAGAGGGCAGCATCCCGCCCCATCGACCGCCACTCCCGCCCGTCGCCGATGCCCGGACCGGACGGCACGGTCGGTCTTGTCGATGAAGTCGGACCCCGCCGCGCAACGACAAGTCGCTCGCCTTCCCCGCGACCCCGTCTCGGACATCGAGCACGAGCTCGAGGTCGATCTGGCGTCGTCGTGCCATGAGGGGGCGGGCCGCCTGACGAAAGCGGTGACCCCCGGGCACGCGCTGGAGTACGGGTTCGCCGCGCCCGGTTCGCAGGGGTGAACACGTCCGCCGTCGGCGGCCAGTGCAGCCCTCACCGCCAAGCTGCAGGTGACCCCATGCACCGCTGGGTCACTCATCCGTGATGCAGCCTGGGCGAGCAACGAGTTCGCCCTATCTCTCGGAAGCCAGCGAGAACACCTGCACGTTTGTGCCGAGACGCGTCACGCAAGTCAGTTCCGGGTACTCTTCGCTCCACCGACGGATGACAGCTTGCTCCTCCGAGCGCTCGCAATCATCCACGGCAACCAGGGCGTTGGGCGCCAACCGACTTCTCAGCACCGGCAGCGCTGGGTACCGGGTCATGGCGCCGCGCACGACTGGTGGGCCATCAACAAGCAGGAGATCTATTGTGCTGGGCAGCGAGTCGGCATCCACCGCATACCACCCGTGGCCCTCGCCGCCTATCGTGACCGAGGCCAGTGGTGCCTCAACGAGATCCACCCACTCCGCAAGTCCGTGGGCCTCAAGGAGGGAACGAGTCCTCTCTGCGAACTCCGGCAGGTGTTCCAGGGACGTGAGCCTCCCCTTGCCTAGGGAGCGCAACGCATACGCAAACCACAAGGTTGAAGTGCCCGAGCCACACTCGACAACGTGAGACAGACTTCGCTTCTGGACCAGGTCAACCAGACCCACGAGTGCGCTGGCCTCAATCGCCCAGCCGCCCACGAGAGGAAGCGGAGCGACGGCGCCAAATCGGTCACGCAGTTGGAGCACTGCCTGCACCTCAGTCGCTATCCGCGATGGGTTGTCCGTCCGGACGTTCCACAGGAGTGACCCACACTGTTCGGTGAGGCGATCACCCAACGCGCGAAGTTCGGCACGTCCTGATGCGACGGACGCGTCCCCTTCCCTCAGGCCCTTGAGAACAGCACTCGCCCCATCCTCGACTTGTCCGCCCAGGGTCTTCGACTCTTCCGCGATCTCCGCCTGCAGCATGTCGAGTCTGCCATACAGCTCTGTGGACAACGCGTCCTCCTGCGACCCGCGCTGATCAATGAACGCCTGAACCGTCTGCACATGCAGTTGCTGCGCCAAAGTCAGCTTCCGCAGTGTCTTCTCAACTGCGGTCACCTCACTGTCAACCCCGTGAAGGTACTCACGCACTGCGGCGAGCCTCGCATCCAGCACACCCACGGACCCCTCCAAAGACGCAAGCGCATCGCCTAGACCCATCAGCCGCCCCCTCAGGTCAGCCAGCTGCTCCTCCCTCGTCTTCTCCACCCGTTGCAGCATCTCCTGACTGCCGAGCATTCGATTATCCAACCGCGCAATCGCGTCACGCGACCCATCAGCGGCGCGCCGCGTCAACGCAGCTTGTGCGCCGAGGTCTTTCCCTAGAGCCTCCATCGCCTGCGCGGAGGACGCCATTCGCCCGGTCAACCGCGCCGCAGCACCCCTCGATTCCTTACGTAGCGCCCCTAGACGCGCCCTCAGATCCATCAGCAGGAGACCGCACAGCCCAACGAGGACCACCGCACACGCGCGAAAGACCAAGTCAACACCGAAGATCGCACCCATGCACGCCACCACTACGAGCACAGCCATTCCCGCTCGCACAACCCGGCCGAGACCAGGCGCGCCCAATGCCACCATCATGACCTTACGCATCTTGTCCGCCTCAATCAGTGGATGTTACGAACCCGCGAGCACCATCGCCGCAGCGCCATCTGTCTGACACGTCCCGCACACGACGGGCTCGCGACCTGTCGCCCCAAGGATACACCCGCTGGCTTAGGCAACCGACTGGCGCACTCAGCGTCAGCGCGACCACCAGGCCCGCGCCACCGTGCATTCTCCACACGGCCCCGTCAGACACGTAGACTCGGAGCAATCACTGCACGAAACATCGTCTCGTCCACGGGTGGCAGCGAGCACTGCACACAGTGGTCGACCCCTCCCAGCCGGCGGAACGCCGACGAGTATGAATCGCGAAACGCCCGCATCTCATGCGCCACCCAATGCTTGACGTAGGACGGCAAACGAAGCGCGTCGCCCAGGGCCGCTAGGCCTAGAAAGACCCGGAGGTAGCCAACCGCAGACTCTTCGGTACCTGTTGCAGTCATCACCGAGCCAGCCCGGACCCGTCGCCGATACAGATCGACCGCCCGGTGACTGACTCGCTCCGCGGACAACATGGTTGCTGCAGTGAAAAGGTTATCCTCGTAGGCATGGTGAGGGTCTGGGAACCGCACGCCCGACTCGGCCAAGTACTCTGCGCGAATCATTTGGAGACACGGTGACACCACGTACTCGCCTTGCTCATGCAGCCGCGCGAAGAGTTCAGGACCCGAGTACACCCCCCGATAAGTATCCGAGCGGCTGTAGCCGTGCCGGTAATACGGAAAGGCTAGGCGCAACTCATCGGTATCATAGCAAGCCTCCGCGTCAAAGTACAAGACATCGAGATGATCGCGGCTCGCCTCTCGCACAAGGTACTCCAGAGCCTGGTGATGTAGCGCATCATCACTATCGAGAAACACCAGATAGTCACCCCTCGCGGAGTCGACTCCAAGATTTCGTGCCGGCCCCTGACCGGAATGACACTGCTCGACCAGCCTCACCCTGTCGTCACGAGCCATGCGCTCACGGATGAGGGAACGTGTGCCGTCGGTCGAGCCGTCGTCCACGCACAGGATCTCGATGTCCTCCCTGGTCTGAGAGCACGCGGAATCCAGACACCCCTCCACGTGCTCCTCCGAGTTGAATACCGGGATGATCACGCTGACACTCGGCCGGCCCGCATCAGAAGGCTCCGCAGTCCGGCAGGTGCGGCATCGAGTGAGAAAGCCATAACTCTCCGCCTCGGCAGCAAGAAGCGCGTCCACCTTGGCCATCTGGGAATCATCGAAGTAGGCCGTGTCAAATGTGCCCGCTCGCATCGCCTCGCGGATGTCGGTGCGCCAGTACGACTCCCACAAAGCGCGATCCGGTCCGGCCAGGCGCAAGGCGTTGAACTCGTAGGACCACCACTTCCGCCGGGTGATGGCGGGTCGAAATCGCGCGAGTCGCGGTTGATCTGCGCTCAGGTTCGCCTCAAGATACTCATACTCGCGAGCGATCGCAAACATTTTGGTCTTGCTGAAGGTTGATGACGCGGGGTTGTCTCGCCTGACGTTGTAGAGGCAGTCACGCAAGTACACAAGGCGGTTGGCATGCGTATTCGCAAGAACGAAGAATCCTGTATCCTGAAACGACGCACCCGGTGACTCATTGTGCGCCACTCGATGCTCATTCAGAAACTCTCGCCGGTATATTCCACAACAATTGGCGAGTTCACCTCGGAGTGCAATTGTGAGCGGGTCGCGCTGCGGCTCGAGAACACGATCGTAATAGCCAGCCGCAGCAATCTCGCCAGCCGCGAGCTGGCGTGAGTCGCCATCCCCGGTGAAGCGGGTAAATCCTCCCTTGACAATGTCTGCGTGCGTCGATTCTGCAACATCCACTAACGTTGAGTACATGTCTGGTTCGATATAGTCGTCTGTCTCAACAATGCCCAGGTAGGCACCCCGGGCCGCTGCGAGTCCAAGGTTCATCTGGTACCCGTAGCTCTTGTAGTCCGATCTGACCACGTGTACTCGACCGTCGACGTCCGCGACGCGCTCGAGCGCACTCAGAGTGCCGTCGGTCGAACCCGCGTCGACGCAGATCACCTCGATGTTCATGAGGGTCTGATCGAGCACGCTCTGTAGAGCCTCGTCGATATACTGACCCACGTTGAATGACGGCATCACCACCGACACGAGAGGTGGCTCGGATGAGAAGCGACCGCGAACGCGTGCCAGGGGTTGCCTTACGAATCCAGGCGTGGCGACATGCTCCCTGACCCGCCCGTCTCCACCGTTCTCGACCCACTCAGTTTCTGTGTCCGGTGTCCAGGGCAGCACGAGATCTTTCGGGGAGCATCCAGACATGAGGGACGCGAGCGGCGAGCGTGCGCTCCGGGGCGCAAGGGAATAGACGCGATCAAGTGCCGAGGCGATCAGCGCTCGATCCGCCAGAATGCCGGCCTCGAGCGCCGCAGCATGCGAGCCCAACAGGCGGACCATCGTGAGCCTTGCCAATTGAGGGAAGTCGCGCCGCTGGGCCGTCTCGAGCACATCGCCCACCGCCAGAAGCATGTCACGGACCCGTGTGGGCACCCAGTTGACCGGCGCGTGCTCATTCGTTCTGTACCAGTAAGTGGGCATCGGTAGGGCGTAGAAGCGCCCAGCGCAGGCCATGGCATCGACGAAGAATGGGACGTCCTGGTAGCGCGAGTACGCTGGAAACCGGATGTTGTTCGTCTGTAGAAATTCTCGGCGATAGATGAAACGTTGGAAGCCGAAATCAAACTGGTACTCGCGGTAGTCCATCCAGCCTTCAAGCTGGAAAGTCTGTTTGGCTGTGACGCCAGCAAACCTCGACCGCTCAGACCCGAAAGTGCTAACTACGAGGGACCCGCCGCACAGGTCAGCCTCCTGGCTTGTAGCGCTTCGGTAGAGTTGCCGCAGTACATCTGACGAGGGAAGTTTGTCATCCGGATCCAGGAACGCGACATAGTCTCCCTGAGCCTCATCGATTCCCCGGTTCCGCGCGGAGGCGACCCCGGCGTTGTCCTGCCCGAATACTTTGGCACGCGAACAGTTCCTGGCGAACCTATCGAGGATGGCACGAGAGCCATCTGCGGAACCGTCATCGATGCAGATGATCTCCAGGCCAGACAGATCCTGGGATGCAGCCGAATGCAGCGCCTCCTCAAGCCATGCATCGGCGTTGTGGACGGGACAGATGATCGACACCGGGGTCATGCGGCCGGCCTCCAAGAGCGGACGGCGCTGCAGCGCTGGGCGATGCGCCGGTGAGACTCCCCGTCTAACGTCACGTCACGTTGGATGTGGCGCACCGTGCGCGCGCAGACTGCCGTCTGACGGCCGCTGCACGCGACAACCCGTGGTGCCGGCGCAGTCCGACGGACAGGCGCCGGGAGCGCGGCAGCGTCCGAGGGAGCAGTGGCTGCCCCGGTCCTGGGTTGGCCATGGTGCGCCGAGCCAGGGGCAGCCCTAACCAAGTAGCACCGATGTACTATCATCGGGTTGAAAGCCGAATAACGCGGCGGTGGCAACATCGTCCTTCTCAAGCTTCCTGCCCTTCGACGGGCCACAATCACACGGACATCTCGACAGCGCGGCCCGCCGTGCAGGTTCGGCGCTGGGTACCAAACCTTACCGCAGAGACTCAGGAAATGCCATGCTGACAGCTCCTCCCCGCACCGACAAGGTACGGCCCGCGCACCCGCGCACAGCCGCCCTTGAGGACGGCACCCACCACCGCGCGATCCTCACAGCGCGCTAACAGCACGCAAACAACGACACTAGGTAGACTCTGGTTCTGGTCTTGGCGAGCAAGCTTGGCACGGCGTGCAGAGGCACTCCGGTCGCTGCTCGCCCTTGTACGATGCCGCCCGAGTCGCGCCTCGGGCGGCAACAGCGGCTGGTGTGCTCGCCTGTGTCTTGCGCGAGATGATTGTGGATGGGGACGCCGAACGTGCGGGGCCCACTCCGGTGCGTGGGGCGGTCGATTGCTCGAGCGCTGGATCACGCGTCGCTCGCCCGGTTTGGCGTCGCCATGCTCGCCTGTGTGGTGTGCCGACCGCCACTGTGACCACTACCGTTCTTGGGCCCTGGCCCTCACGTCGCGTGTCTGGTAGTGCTCGCGGCGCTCGCCGACGCCCTCCTCGTGTTCCTCGGCCGGCAGTCCGTGCTCCCCGCATTGCGAGCAAGTCCTCCGGCAACCGCGAGACGGCCGCAACCCCGACCCACTTGATCGCCTGCCGGCCTCTCTACTACTTCGACCTGAAAGACTGGCTGCGAGGTACCCCACTTCCGGAGTTGGCGGTCGCGGAGGATGCCGGGTTTCGCGTGTTAGCAGGGCGCGATGGTCGACTGGCCTGGAACCGTTGCAGGCGGCAAGGTACTATCGACCTGCCGCCTCAGCGACGGCGACGGGCGCTCGCCGCCCGGCGCACCAGGCGCGCGGGCCCCAGAAGGAGCCGACCCAACAGATAGGCGCGGGAACTCCTCACCGCTGAGGCGTCGGCCCGGGATGTCTGAGCGTCTTTCTTTGCCCTCGCCAGCTCTGTGTTTGCTCGCGACAGTTGCGTCTTGAGCCGAGACGCGTTTACCCGGTTCGCCCGGGCCACCGCCGCCTGCCTCGCCGACTCCGCCTGCAGCCGCTCGCACCTCAAGTACCGCTCGTATGGCAGGAACCGCATATCCTGAAGCCGCTCGTACTCATCAGGCCGGTAGAAGTAGAACTCGTCCACCGTGTCCAGGCCAAACCGGCGGATCCAGTCGCCCTGAATGCGACGGTACAACTCCTCTCGGGCCGGGCCCTCCAGGCTGTCGAGATGGTACAGGAAGAGCGACAGCGCATAGTTGCGGAAGTCACGCCCGAAGACCTGATCCTGTCCTTTCGCCACCAGCCTATTCCTGGTTGACTCAAGCGCGTCCGCCACGCAGTCTAGCGCCGTCGCCTTCACTGCCGACGTTGACAGCGACCCGAAGGGACGGACCCGCTGGTGTACGAGCACCTTGTCGATGATGGCGATGCGCTGCGCTGACAGCACGGCCGAGTACACGAAGAACATGTCGTTGTGGATCCGGATGTCCTGGAACTCGAGCCCCTCCCGTCTGATGTAGTCACGGAGGAAGAGCTTGTCCCAGGTCCATCCCAGGGTGGCTCGAAAGACGTTAGGTCGGATATCTTCGGATGAGAACACGTCGGCCCGCGGAAACTGCTCCAGCTTCAGTGTCCACGGTGTGCTCTCGAACCGGTCCTCCACCTGCACATACCGATCAGCCCCGAAACACACCACCTCCACCGACATCGCCTCGGCCCTGTCGTAGGCAGTCTCCAGCATTGTACCCGCGAACAGGTCGTCGGCGTCCAGGAAAGACAGATACTTGCCGCGTGCCAGCGCAAGTCCCCGGTTCCGCGCCGCGCCGGCGCTGCTGTGCGGCTGCTCGAGCACCGTCACACGCCGGTCCTGCCTTGCTTGCTCTTGAAGGAAGGACAAAGAGTCATCCGTCGACCCGTCGTCTACGCAGATCACTTCGAGGTTGCGCAGGCTCTGCCCCAGAATGCTCGCCAAGCACTCCTGCAGGTGCGGCATCGCATTGTACACCGGCACAATCACCGAGACCCGGGGAGTCACGCGCCGCTCCCGTCGAGTTGTCGGCGCACGGCACGCTTCGCCTGGCGCGGCAAGAACGTGATCGCACGTCCCGTCCGAAAGGCCCACGACCCGCGCACCCGCGCGATCTCCCTTTGCAGCGATCCGATCTGCCTCTGCTGCGCCGCGATCTTCTCCTGGGTTGCTGCCTCGGCCTGCGCTTGCAGTCGCAGCGGACCACCGGTCGTCACGTAGCTCTTGATCACGTTGATGTACAGATCCCGCAACAATGGCGAGTCCGCCTGCAAGTTTATGTCGATCTCCTCCGGGGACAGCTGCTGCCCGAATCGGATGGCCGACGACCGAATGCTGTTGAGGAGCTTCAGCGTCTCCGTCCTCGCCCGCGGCGACAACCGCATATTCACCGCCATCCCCATCATGACCGCCCAGCACACGAAGTAGCCGTAGAAGTTCTCGTAGGTCACCTCGCGCGTGATTGTCGACCCCTGGTGGATCCGTCGCTGGAACAGTTGCACATTCTCGTGGCTGACGCGGCCAGCACGCAACAAGCACTCGAAGGTGAAGATGTTGTCCTCATAGATAATGCCCTCGCGGAAGCGCGCCTCGATCTCCCGGAGAAACCCGTGCCGGAAAAACTGTAAGCACGGCGACACATAAAAGGTCTTGTCCACCTGCATTCGCACGAACAGATCCATGCCGTCGGTGACCTCCGAGTACGAGGTCACGCGTTGATAGGCGCTCACATACTGAGGGTAGGACCCCTCCGGGATATCGTCGTCGAGGAAGGACGATCCGTCGAAGAGAAAGACGTCCAGGTCCCTCTCCGTTGCCACGTGGTACATCTGGCTCAGAGCGCCCTCGGCCAGAAGATCATCGCTGTCCATGAAGTAGACATACCGTCCCTGCGCCTCCTGCAGTGCTCGATTGCGAGCCGCGCTCTGACCACCGTGGTGAATGCGCAGCACTCGCACCCGTGCGTCCCGTCGCTCGTAGCCGAGGAGTACCAGCAACGAGTCGTCCGTCGACCCGTCATCAACGCAGAGCACCTCGATGTCCGCGAAGTCCTGGCCCAGGATGCTGTCCAGGCATGCCGCCAGATAACGATCGGTGTTGTAGACGGGAACGATGACCGAGACCGCGCAGCAATACTCAATCGCATCACCTGGTGCATGCGACGTCTTGAAGGCGCGCACATCAACCTTCGTGAAGTAATACTCCTCCGGATCTCGGACAATCTCGGTGATGGTCGCGAGGTCTTCCGGGCTAAAACGAGACACACGGGGCTCGGGCCCCACCAGTAGGGTGGCGAAGTCCTTTGCCATCGCACTGATGAACTCACGGCGGAACTGATCGTCGATATGCAGCAGGGTGAATTCGGTGCTCGTGTAGAACCGGTGCCAGAAGACGGACTCCACGGCCTGCCACAGAGAGGCGTCGGGCTCCAGCAGCGCGCGTACGTAGTTGTACTCGGCAGACGTGCAGTAGATCTTGCTGCGATCATGGATAGAGGAGTTCGGGTTGTCGAGTCGGTAACAGTAGAACGGCTTATCGACCAGGAACACTGACTCGGCGTGGGCAAACGTGAGGAACCAGAAACCGATGTCCTGGTGCGACGCTCCGGGAGTCTCATTGTGCCGTATGCGCTCATCGCGCAAGAACTCCGTGCGGAACAGGCCAAGTACATTCATCATCGGAATGTAGAACAGCTCGGGGGTCCGGACAGGTCTGAGGATCTTGCCGTACAGCCCGGCCTTGGAGCAAACCTTGCGCTCGGTTCGTGTCTCATTGCCCGGTTCGCCTTTGAGGTCGTACCAGTTCCCCTTGATGATATCGACGCCGTTCCGCTCGGCCAGGTCGAACAGAGTCTGATACGCATCGGGCACGATCAGGTCGTCCGACTCAAGGAACGCCACGTACCGGGCACGCGCCTGATCCATTCCGAAGTTCATCGTCGCGCCATAGCCGTGATTCGTGCGATGAAACACGCGAACACGTGAGTCACGGGCAGCGATCCGGTCGAGCAGTTCTGCCGTGCCGTCCGCAGAACCATCATCAACGCAGATGACCTCGATCTCGCGCAGGGTCTGGCTCGTCGCGCTCTCCACACACTGTTCGATGTACCGCTCCACGTTGTGGCACGGGATGATCACCGACACCAGAGGCTCACGACCGGCGTTGCTGTGCCTCGGTGCCCTCTTCCGCGTCCTCTCAGCAAGTCGCGCCATCGTCCTGCCTCGTGTTGCCTCCTGTTGGGCCCACTCCGCTCCTGGGGGTGACAAGACACGACTCGCGGACCGAC
>JGI20166J26741_11626474_pt1 | contig 11455 bp, 10 predicted proteins | sample TergutCu122P5_FD_26741 | JGI IMG/M metagenome (IMG submission 26741) | reverse complement strand
CCCCCCCCTTCTTTCTTTCTTTCTTTCAAAATTTGCCTGTTAACTACTGAGGGAGATTTTATTTTATTACACATTATGTATAGAAAACACAGGTAAAAGGATACATTTGCTTTAAAATTATTAATGTCGAGTAAGAACAGTCACCATACATTCCAACAACTGAATTATAATTACATACAATGATAAACAATGTGTGGGAAACCTACATATTGCGGCCTTTCTCGGCCATCTTTGTTGAATGCCTCCCTGAAGCGGGCTGAGAAAGATTGAAACATATAAGTCTACCACTCATTGTTTATCATTATCTAATTATAGTGCAGTTGTGGGTGCAAGTATGGTGATAACGTACACTTATTCATTCTTGATCCTATGTATGCAATTTCATGTGGCCCACATGCAGACCAAATTTTGCCAAAGTTGCCTGCACCACATATCACATTGAGGTCTACCTTAATATTATTATTTTAAATTGTCAAAAAAAAATGTGCTTTTTTTCATATAGTAATTATAATGCAATGTATTACGTTTAACTGAAAGTAGTGTTAATACTTGATTAAGAAAGGTAAAAAACATTTTAACACTGAACAGAAATCTCAAGTTTCATTTTCAAGTCTCATTTATCAGTCACCTCTGAAGTAATGCACAGTGTACATGTAAGATTTGTATTAGCATATGGTGTTAGATTTTATACAACAACTCTATTAGTGAGGTACAAGATGGTGGCATGGTTCCTGTCCACCTCACACGTAGGGCAAGAGTTTCATAATCTTTCCTTCCCATATACCTCTGAAGCTCAAGGAACAATGTTGTATATTCTTGTGCACACTGTTACAAATGGGTTTGAAGGCACTGAAGAGTAAAGTACAGTAACTACAATATATTTGCAGCTGTGAAAATTGAATGAAAGGAAAAACAAATGGAAATTGCTCTGGCAAGAAACCATCAAAATTTTAGCGTCAAAAAGAACAATGAGTGGTGCTGGGTGACTTAAATAGCATATTTCTAGAGACACAAAGGCTAAAGTGCCTCGTCAAATTAAATAAGTAATGTCTCAGAATTGCCAGCCTGGGGACCTTATAGGCTAAGGGTAATTCACTGGTTTGCTGCCCTGCAAGGCTGTGTTTCAATTTGATTGAGGACATCCCAATGTGTTGAAAAGTTAAACTCAAATAATAATAAAGCCATTTTATGTCTAACACATCATGTTTATTGTATATGAGGCTACATGTTTCGGCCCTTATCGGGCCATCATCAGGCCTTCTTAAGAATCAAGTCTGTAAATGCTGCGCACATACTGGGATCCCAACTATGTTTACAATTGGTTTTTGCCGAGTATATCTAACAATTGATTGAATAAAAACTAGAAGTATAGCTAAAATTAATTAAAATATTGTTTATGTGTTTTTTGGAGGTTCATATATACATATACATATATATATATATATATAGGTATATATTTGAAAGGTCACACTTGTGTTAAAATGAATTGGTGTGAGGATCTATGAACTATTTGATGATTTCGAGCGTGTGCCTTGTTGACATAAACTCGGTGGTGCTAAGGTACTATCTGGTGGTCTTGGAGATACAAGGTAAGCATCTAATTGCATATTATGGATGGTGCAAAGCTTTTTGTGTGTGTGTGTGTGTAATATCTACTGAGGGAATCTGGGTCTGTATCTCTTATTGTCTCCTACAGGTGAAACAGTTTTCGCTGATTAATTGCTCGATGGTTTGAAGGCAGTTCACTGTTGATTTCGTCTGTTGCACTACTTGGACAACGTATTATTGCTATCTGTTTAATGGTATCAGTAAATATTCTGCCTATTGAACTATTTTTACTTATCTTGTACACAAATGTTTAGTTGTGTGTTTCGGGACTATCAGGTAGATTTGATGTGGGACAGCTCCTTCGGCCTACAGGACACACAGTAGGCTGAAGGAGCTGTCCTGCATCAAACCTACCTGGTAGAGTCCCGAAACACACAACTGAACATTTGTTTACAAGATAAATGAAAACAGTTCAATAGGCAGAATATTTACTGATACCAGTAAAGAGAGAGCAATAATACATCGTCCAAGTAGTGCAGTAGACGAATCAACAGTGAACTGCCTTCAAACCATCAAGCAATGAATCAGCGAAAACTGTTTCACCTGTAGAGACGATAAGAGATACAGACCCAGATTCCCCCAGTAGATACTACACAGAAAAACGGCTTTGCACCGCCCATAATATGCAATTAGATCTGCTTACCTTGAATCTCTGAGACTACCAGATAGTACCTTAGCACCACCGAGTTTATGGCAACAAGGGACATGCTCAAAATCATCAAATAGTTCATAGATCCTCACAAGAATTCATTTTAACACAACTGTGACCTTTCATATATACATATATATATGAACCTCCAAAAACACATAAACAATATTTTAATTAATTTTAGCTAAACTTATAGTTTTTATTCAATCGTTAGATATACTCGGCAAAAACCAATTGTAAACATAGTTGGGATCCCAGCATGTATGCAGCATTTACAGACTTGATTCTTAAGAAGGCCTGTGATTCAATACCAACCGGGTCTACTTCACAAAACCCCTCAAACCTGTTCAAGTAAAAAATGATAGTATTCATAACCACGGCAGTCAAGCAAGACTGCTGTTACACTTGAAAATGAGAAACAATGTCAATGTTGAGCAGGCAGCTCCATGGTACCAGAAAAACACATTTCCTCAGTTTCTAAGAAACAACCTATGGGATAAATATGTGTACAAAATGTCCATCTTCTGTTACTTTTCTACAGCTCTTTGTGGCTTTTCAGTAAGGATGTAAATCTGAGGACAAGAGAATGAAGTGTTCAGCAGAGTATCTGGGTGCAGGACAAAGAGACCAGGAATGAAGAATCTTAAAATTGCAGTTTTGGTCAGTCAGTATCATTCAAAATATACTGAGGCTTCAATGTTAATTTCTCAAAAGTTCATCAGAATTTCATCATAGATACCAGCAAGCACTACATAAAGCAGTGTTTTGGAGGTGAGGTTTTTACAGCACTGAACATTTGGATTGTGGTTCTGTGGGTTATGAAACCATTCTCATTGATGGTTACCAACATTTCAGACAAACCTCCTGCTTATATCTTCAGGGTAGAGGATGAAAGTCCTCAAGAACACTGGTAACAACTTTGAAGACTACATCAGGTTATTACCCAACGGACCACAATCTTTAAATTTAAAAAGTGCTAAATGTCCCAATTGCCTACAGATGTAATGATCAAATAAAGTGGACAAACATAAAAGCAAATACAATTCTATACAATGCTGACAGTGGTGTATTACACTGATAACATTAGCTGCATGGACTATAGCCATAATCTGGTGTTATACCTTTATTACTTTTTAAAACAAAAGACAGTGGACAAAGACCATGAAGCTAATGATCTTAAATAAAAGCAAAAGTCAAGGCATGTAAGGTACAGACATGCAGTATGCTATGAACAGTACTGTGCAGGAAGGAAGTCACTTTGGTGTCGTAGATGCCTTTGAACAGAAGGAAGTCCTGGAATTTGGAGTGACATAGAAAGAACTGGTTGCAAAAGAGGTATCAAGTTGTAGATAAATGGTAAGGAACTGTGGTGAAGACTATAACAAGTCATTTCATCCCCTACTCACATTCTTCAAATAAGAAAGTCTCAATTCATAAATTTATTTATTCACATCCATCTCCTCTGTATAAAAGTACAGTCCAAAGTTTGAAGATAATCTCAGCAATAATTAATGCACAATTTCCTATACTTTCATTTCTTTAGCCTTACAGTCACAATATAATGAAGTGAAGCTGTTGCAGCAGGATTGGTCAAATTATTCAGAATTCAAAGTACATGTTTGATTTTCAGAGGTACAGTTACACACCTAAGTACCAAACTACAAAGGTGTAACAGGTAAGGCTGCTTGCATTTTTAAAACTGTGTACTAAACGGAGAAAAATGACCACACACACTCCAACTGTTTGACCCCTTAATAGAGTCTGCTGCCCGCTGTAGTTGTTTTTGACAGTGACAAAAATGCCTCTCCTGCTAGGGAATTGATCCCAAATCTGGAGGATTGTTATGACATAAATCAGGATAACCATGCTACAGTGCTACACAGTGTATCTTTAAATGGCTTATTGTGAAAAGGGAAATTTCTATACCAGGCCAATCTAACAAGTGTTCTTTCATTGCATCAGTGGTGGAATGTCATGCATGCCTACTTATCTGTCTCACACACAACAGTTCACCGATGCTGCAAGCATTTTCTGTGAAGGAAAGTTTATTTTCAATACTTATGCAAAGCAGGTCACGGGTAAGAGGTGATGGAAACTGGGGCATTCTAAATCTCCAGATTTTAATATGTGCAATTATTATTATGATTATTTGTATGAGACAATGATATATTCTACATAAATGACTGAAATTCCTTCCAAAAAATGAAAGAACATTCAAAGAGAAACTGCCAACATTTAAAGACAAGGTCCATTGTTCGTTCTGTCAAGGACTATTTTCTGGAGGTATGAGGCCTGCTTTGCAGCTGGATGTCAGCACTTTGAGATTCCTCTATGAATCAAGGCAAGTTCCAGGGAAACAGCAGACTCAAATCCCCAGTAGATGCAGGCTTCATATGTGATAAAAGCTCCTGTGACAACTGTCGTGCTGACAGGAAAGATTGAAGATACACCCCATACAAAATAATCTTCCCATTTTTGTGGTTCTTATTACCAGCAGATACAATTACATATTAGTAACTACATTAAAGTAGGAAACAAATGGGAAAAACTTTCATTCCATATGTCTACAAGCTCATCTCCTGAAATTTCACTTTGTGGGGAATCCAGGGATTCATATCCACAGTCTGAAAGAGGTGGTTCCACTTTCACAAACTCAGTGTCATACAGATGAGGTGAACACGGTGCTGAAGACAAGCTGTCTACTGTTCTAAAACTACATGGTGAAACTGGATTTTCTATAGGTTCATTTTTGCATGGCACAGTGCAAAGTACTGAAGGTGGTACTGACAGAGTGTCACTAGTTACCACCTCCTGAACTGCATCCTCAACACATACATCCTCTTGAGGGATTACTATTGTTATAGTATGAGTCAATTCATCATAAGTGCCAAACACTGATTCTGGTGAAGTATCACAAGTGTCTTTTTGGTTTGGTAAAAGGTACAGAGAAGAGTCTCGAATGTCTGGAATGCATAAAGACGTGGCCCTGCCCTGTTCTGTAAATTTTAAAGAATCAGTACTTGTAATCAGTTCTCTATTGGTTTCCACGTCTTCTGGTGACGACCCCACCACTTTAAAACAGCTGCTCTTTCCTTGGAATCCATTAGTTCCAACCTGAAAATAGTACACTAATAAGAACACTTGGACACAGGGAAATTCAAGGAATCCAAATGTTTTCAGGTTCTATGTACTGCTAGGTTTCAATAAATCCATGTAGCTTCTCTTTGTCCCTAAAAACATTCTTAGTATTGCTTCCAAAAGCCTAGGGATCAACATTTAAAAAATTAATCCAGCTGCTTCATATAGTTATGAAATGTTACCTCACCCTGTGAAGAACATAAATTCCTCACAGACTTGTTGGAGGCATGACAAGTCGTGAACCAGCACCAGCATTGGTCAGTATCATTTTCTGAGTCATAGCCTTCAAACCCACGGGCCTTATCTACCCTGGAATCTCCAGAGCTACCACATATTATGAAAATTTGCTTTGGTGTATCATCTGTCATCGAAAAAATATCCTTCCCTCAAACTGTCACAGTTTGGAAATGAAGACATTAAAAACTGCAAATTTCTAGGTTTCTGGGCTCTGTTCATCACCTCATATTTTAAAAAAGGGCATCTGGCCACTGACTGACTACCTCTGTCAATGTGGCACATTCCAGTGACATTTAAGACTGTGTGTCAAGCACGTTTTGTGACTTCAACATTTTACGTTAAGCATTGTGTCTGCCAACAGAAATGAAGCATAAATTACTGAAGCATGAAGTATGCAACGTGCTTCTACATGCAATGCCACTCTGACAAATGACATAGGAGATGGAGTTTCTGTTTTATAAGTCATTCATTTATCAGTAGTTTTTATGGTCTGATTTCCTGAAAATTTTTAAAATAAAAAACATGCATATGAACAACAATTACATACACATAACTACTCTGTTCAAAAATTACCAGAAGGTTTTTCTTGGAAGTATTAAAAAAATTCAAATATGGCCATTTCTACAAAAAGATGCTCAGAAATGAAGGACTACAGAAATTAAATCCATCCAATTTTCTATACTTTGGGACTGTAAATTTCCTGTACTGCTACTGTTAAATTATCATACATGTTCAATCATTACAATTAATACAGTATAATAGTGTATCACTGCACATCAGGTACAATTTTTATCATCATGGTTATACTTGCTAGTATGAACACAAACTTGGCACAAAGTGCTCTCCTAGGACTGTCCATGGACAAAGGTGAGATACCCATAAGACAGTCTTTATCTTATCACCCAATTAAGAGGTATGTTATCTCATTGGTGAGGTACCTATGAAAACTGTGTTACACTGTAAAGGCAGGTATTTTACACTTTGGGAGAACAGGTGCAATGAAGATTATATGACAGGTTAGTAATGTGTGTATAAAAAAAGATACACATCAAACAGGCATTGGAAACAGGTGGACTTACTGTTGATTATAGTGAAATAGAACTGACCTCTGCACTGGCCTGCCTGTGCTCTGTGTCCATTTCTTCTGCAGCTTCTCTGAGTAGGCTCTGTGCCAACTCATCCAGGTGAGATAGGCAAACATCTCCATCAAGACTATCGAGGAGATCTGGGAGAGAAGGCAGTACCTCAGGATTGTCCACATAGTCAAAACCTGAGGCCCCAGGCCCACTGCCAGCTGTAGTGCCTGTCCCTGCAGCAGAGGGTCTGTGCTGAACTCGGCTGGTTCAACCTGGGTACTACAGCTGACACCATGGGTCTGATGGTTGTACTCAATGTTTGACAACTTCTGGAGCAGTTGTTGATTCTCTGTAGCCAATCGTGTCTTCTCCAAATGAAGATTATGACATTGCAGTGCTAATGCTTCATTCTAAAATCCAAGATAGAAGTTCTTTGCACTTGAAGATTACAATGTACACACATACTGGCAACAAACAAAGTACTGCACTTTTTTTTTTTTTTGAAAAAAGGGGGGGGGGGTCTTAAAAATCAACAAGCAAGTTAATATTGGGGGATGATGCCAACATGCATAATTACAGTTTAAAAAACTGCTGTTCATGGGAAATACTATACTAAACAGAAATTATGTTGCAACTGAGATTAGCAGCAACAGCAATTGCAAAAATGTCGCTATGAGCAACAAATTTACATAATTTTGAGGTTTTAGTGAATAAAGAGTCACAAACATTAAATCTTGTAATATTAATAAGTTGTGCTCCTACTCCACACTAGTGCACACAGAATAACTATGTTCATTAACTCTTGCCACCACAGCACAATTTGGCCTTCAGTACACTGCTTACTTCCTTCACTATCGTCTGGTGTACTGCAATTGCAAAAAATGACAGCAAACCTACAATGCATGAAAGTGTAGGTTACTGCCACTGGACTTCAATGCCATAAAACTACATACATATCTGAGGATTATATTAACACGCTTCATCCTAAAGGTCATTGCATCATGTAAAGAGCGGTGTATGGGGACAATATACATGTACACATCATGAGTTACCATACACACAATATAACACAAACTTTAATCCAATTCTGGATACTGGCAATGTAAGTCCTTGTATAATGTGGTTTTCAATACAGTCAAAGTGAATTCCATGCCATAAATTACGATACACATATTATGATTACAAGCCTAATATAATCTATCAAACCATCCATGTTCTGTGACAGCCAGCGCTGCAGTTAATAAACCCCTTGACAATCAGTGTGATGTCATCCTGTTTAAACTGTTTTATGGCAATCTGCTCTGGATCAAACTCTCCATCCTCTCCAGTGGATTTACACCAAAATAACACAGGAAGCGACAGTAACAAACATACATGCCACACACCTTATCTCTTAGAGCCTGTACTTCAGCTTCTAGATCATCCAAACGTGCTTTTTTCCGGTCTCTTGAGCTCTGGGCAGCCACTCTATTCTTCAGTTTCCTAAAATGCAAAATAACTCAGGACAGTGTTACGGGGCAACTTGACGACTTTGTGTAGCTATGCTTACCACGATTACAATTTTGGATGTATTAGGCTGCCAAGAACTACTACAGGATTAAACTGTCATGTGTACTACTGCCTACAAACAACGTACGCCGTGACTGCTGCACTTACATGCAAAGGTCTGAAATATTAACGGATTAAATCAACTGTTGGCTTACTTTCTTTGAAGCTTTTCTTCCAAGGTTAAATGGTCCAATCTCCTCTTTCTGTTCGGAACGCTTACTTGTGAGTCTTCACATCCTGTATACTTTACAGAACTTGACTTTGGTATCACCATTTTATTGGCAACCGCTACGTTATTGTTACACCTCAAAACAGAATTCACGGCCTTCAATTTCAATCCGACCTGATTAACCAGACTGCCATCACTGCCAACACATTTCGGAACTGCTGTAATAATTATCGCCTTAGATGCGGCCATTTTTCAACAAGAGACATTTAAGAATACAACACATAAATCTTGTAGTTTCGCGAATTAGGCATACACCACACTAAACATACACGCACACACACATACAATCCACAACCACGTATCTTTCCATCAGCTTACTGCCTAGTGCGCAGAAATTACGTCATCTCTTGCTCTTTTACCAAATGCCTTATGTGGTGCACTGTGATTGGTGAGTACTGACGATGACAAACTGTGACGTCCACATTGACGAATATGATCACCTGTGAAAGCCATGGGTATAAACCAACTGGTGAAACCAAGAGTGGATACGTGGTGGGGTTAGAATCCTAGATAATCTGTGGAATCTTATTTGTGCGTAGGATGATGCAAATGTACAGTTAAGATTTGTAATTGCAGTTACAGATACGGGTGCTGGCAATAGAAACGATGTGGTTGTGGTGTCGAATTGGCATCCTGCTGGTTAATCGTATTATAGTACTGTTAATAGGCCTATATATTGTACGTAATAATTATTGTTGTTCCTAGTGTTATATAAAAGACCTAAATGGGGTACCTATTCTGAACCACCACCAAACGATGTTTGTAAGTACTAAAAAAAAGGCCCCGTGGCATAAATCACAGATGAGAGCTGATGTGTATCGGTAGTTCCTCAACCGTTGCGAAATGGTGCCATGCCGTAATGTCGGTCATACTCGACGAATTCAAACTGCAATCTGTATTCCATTTATCACTGTTGACTGTGATACACGCAATTAATTTCTTTGGTTTCTACGTTTCTGTTTTCTCACTATAATAATTTTTTAAAACTGCATTGCTTCCATTTCGGGTTTCAGAAACTCTAAGTTGTTTAGTAAATACTTGTCTCTATGAGTCTGTCTTATCAATTTTTGAAGAATAACCAACATGCTGATGGTGATTTGGTGTGCCATTAGTAGTTGTGCATTTTCTTTCCTGTAGTGAAATGATTACGGAGTACCTGACGTATGACTAGGATGCAGAAATGGAGTAAATATTTAGGATTGGACAAAATTATTATAGTGCGTTGGATTTAATTGTATTTTCTTTAAAACATGTTGCAGTAAGTCAGTGGAACGTTTTAGGATTGTGTGGTTAGCTGATCATTTATTTCACGTACTAATCTAAAACCTTGCGCAGAAATTCTTTTTGTAAAATGCAGGCCATTTGCTTAAAATTGATGTAGTGATGTGTGTCCCATCTTTTATTTACATTGTGTGGCCGCTATTATTGAAAGGTAAATTTGTATACTTGCCCAACATGCGATTTCCACAGCAGATGCTTTCAGGTTCCGAGATTTTTACAATGGGGTTTTTCCTTTACCCTGTTTTTTCACCAGATTTAATTATTGTATCAACAGTATGAACGCAAATTGCCTAATGTAAAAGTCATTTAAAAATTAATGTGAAATATTGGAAGTTTAAAAATGAAACATATTTACCTGCTGGTATATTATGAGAGTAACAGTGCAGATGAATAAAACAGTTAGTTCTGAGCTTTTTGAACATAAAATTTCTCTTTTGCCAAATTGATCTGTTTTTTCATGATCAAAGCTCAAGAAATTAGCGCATGTTGGTAGTCAGTTTGAGGTATCCAGAATTGGGCAAAAATATTGTCGTTATTCAGGTTAGATGTACATTATTGCCATTGGGATTAGATTTCGTGTCATTGAGCTGGAACTTGTGAGTAGATTCACTGTGAGCTTCATTGACACTATTGATGGCTCTTGGGTTAATGGGGGTTAATCTAATTTTTAGGTTGAATATGCCTGTGCATTTGACCGCATTTGTGAAGGTCTTGGGTAGGTTAGTGTACAGATTTCAGTGTGTTGGATTAAATCAGTCTTTGAAATCTTAAGATGCATAAAAATCCAGACCTTGTTTGGTTGGAACCAAATCAGACAAAACTCTTGTTTCTGGGGACTAGACCTAACTATAGAGGTGACTACCACAAGCTAATATTGAAAGTTCCTCATATTTCAGAATACTGAGGAACTTGGTAATGGAGTTTGTAATTTAAAGTTAGGAATGATGTAGAGGATGCAGTTAAGGTAGGATCATTCTAATTTATTTATAGAGCAAGAATAATGGGACATAACCAAATATATAGGTCTGTATAGACAATAGAAATAGATTGAAAACATATCAGCAAAGGCTGTGGGGATATAGAAGTCACAGAGAAGTCTTTTTCCATTATAATGATCTGTTGATGTTGTAATGTCAGTGAAAGAGGTCGTTGAATTTGTGTAATTGGGATTTGTACAGTTCTGAGTAAATGCTTTTTGGATCCTAAACATTGTAAGCAAATTTGAATGAATTTCACTTCACTGAGTATGTAGAAAATTCTGAATATATTTCAGTTATGGAGGTAGATACAAAATTCATCATAATAGCTTTGCAGATTTTCAGATATTTAGAATATGAACTTAATCATCATTCATTCCTGAGAGCTGAGAAGTTTCATGCCCCCTGCCTACTTTTGTGACAGTAATTATTTGTAGGTTATTTACAGTCAGTACTACACATTTCTTAAAGTAACCTGTGTGTGTGAAATTCTTATAATATTTTTGCATTGTACTAGTTACTTTTTTTTTGTGGGGGGGGGTGATGTATGCCATATTGATCCATGGATGGTGTAACTGCATACAGTGATACCTCGGCTAATGAAGATAATTCGTTCCGGAATCACATTCGTTAGCTGAAATCTTCGTTAGCCAAAACGTGATTTCCCGTAGGTTTCTATAGAAAATCGTTTAATTCGTTCTGGATGCTGCCC
>JGI20166J26741_11626252_pt1 | contig 11458 bp, 7 predicted proteins | sample TergutCu122P5_FD_26741 | JGI IMG/M metagenome (IMG submission 26741) | reverse complement strand
CAAGAGAACGGTAACAATTGTGCAATCAGCATTGGTGAAACAAATCACATACAAATTCATCCTAAAGTCTCATTTATAGACGGTACTTACATTACACTCAGTTTTATATTAAATTCCACAAAAGAAAAGTAAGGCATGCGGTGCTTATAGTAATCTGGGCTGAGTCCAGTGAAGACCAAGATAAGGCAATGTGTTATGGAATGATCTGACTGTTCGCTGTTGTTGAAAAAAGAAAAGAATATTGTTGTAACTACTGGAAATAACAACTACATTTCAATCGGTATTGTTCAGGAAGTTTACCGCAAATATTTTAATTTAAATCTGATTCTCCAGATTCATAATGCAGAAATAATGTTGGATAGACGGAATTATTTTTGGAAGTTATTATATAAGATCTCCGCCCTTGTGGATTTTAACTCTGCCAGAATAGTAATTCCATATCTTCGAGTCGAGACAACTTGCGGTCTCATGTTCAGTGCTCTAAAAATCCAAGAAATCCCAACACCACGCAGATTGTTAGATGTATATAAAAAATTGACAAATGTTAATATTATGTCGTAATTATATAGAGAGACGTCTATAACTGAAGATATACACTATTCCTAATTTATACCAAGTCAAAATTTCGAATTATAACTCAGGATATCATTACTCTTACTGTCAATTTCTTCATCGATTGAACCAATCAGGAACATAAGGGTATTTGAAACTTTATTTATGTAACTGATTATAAATTAGGCATCAGAGAAATTGCTAATCAGAAAGATCTAATTAATTTTGAAGATGTTACCACATGTAGGGTTGTGGTATCTGAAAAACGAGATATTTATTAGCAGACTAGATATAAATGCATCCTGATAGGTTCCTGTACTGAGGTTTTCGATTGTGAGAGTCAAATGTATGCTTATAACAAAATAAAACACTTCTAGAGCAACTCAACAAACAATATCTCATAAAGGGCACATGAAAATTATGTAGTAACACATGAGTGTATCCGCGACACACAGTGGATTCGGAACCACAAAAATAAGGTTGATATAAAGAAAACTTGCACGTAACAAGACGACATAGCGAGCTGTTTACTTTAACATAACTTTGTTTTTCTTTTTCAGAAATAGACGGCGACTTGTTTGTGGCACAGGCGTTAGCGTTTCTTATAGCGGGTTTCGAGACTTCTGGTAGTACTCTGAGTTTCGCCCTGTACGAGCTTGCACTGCATCCTGAGATTCAGCAGAGTCTGAGGGCGGAGATTCTTGAGGTGTTGAGCAAACACGACGGAAAACTGACATATGATGGAATCCAGAATATGTCGTACATGGACAGGGTTGTGTCAGGTGAGGAACGAAGCGGTTTTAAACAATAATTTGAGATTAAATTCCTTTCACATTATGACGTGAATTCTAAAACTGCTTGCTGTGCCGTTATATAAAACATTGTTGTCTGAAGTAAAGAAAATACCTCGCATTTTAAATAGTCAATTTCCTCACAAGAGATGAAGCCATGTACATAAAATGCACCACTACAATATAGACAATGTACTTTGTGGGCTACCGCATGCGTAAGGCAGCCATACCCTGTGATTAGTGCGAAGGTTTTATTAAGGTTGTTTATAAAAAAACAAGCATTCAGAGGAAGGAAAACTAATATTATTCACAACATGATTCTAGTGTAATTATTGTGGTAACAATATTCAACTTTATGATAATAGCGGTAATGTCAAGATTTAACGTCTACGTACTCGTCAACATCAAATTGTGTGTGGGCTGTGATAGTTTGTCAGCTTCAAAGAAAGTTTAGAGCAGCTTCTATAACACAGATCGGAACACAGATATTTAACGCCTTAATTTTGGTAGTGGGCTGCCCCAAATCCATTACACCATACCTTCCCATTCTCTGTCAGAATCTTTAAGCAACAGCAAAAAGCTTAGAGTTTTTTTGAGTATACTCAAAAAAGAGTTGCAATTCTGGTCGATGTCCGCAACGACCAGACTGCTTATAATGATGCGTAAATAAATACCATAAAACAGCATATACAAGTCTTCCTGAGGATGAACACTTTGTTGTTCGAAACATGTCGAAGACAATAAAATAAAATAAAATCATTAACCTAAATTTTTTTGCATTTTTTTTTCTTGTTACATACGAAAAATAACTCCTTTACAAAATACAGTTCCACTGGTCGCATTCAGGTTGTCTGAACTGAAGCAGAGATCCTTCGTTTCTCACGTACCGAACTTCCGAAGGCTCTTTCATTTATATTTCCCACCTCTGCTATCTGTTCCTCTCTTCACAGAGACAATGAGGAAGTACCCGGTAGCTCCGTTTGTGGATCGCATATCTCGCAGCGACTATGAACTGCCTGCACCTATTGGAACTGGAACAATAACGCTTCCAGCCGGTACCGGGGTTTATATCCCCGTATTTGCTCTCCACCACGACCCGACGTACTTCCCAGATCCGGAGAAGTTCGATCCAGACCGTTTCACAGAGGAAAACAAATGCAGTAGACCGAAATACACATATATTCCATTTGGCGAGGGTCCGCGAATGTGCATCGGTAAGGACAGACACCTGCTATCTCCATGCCAGAAATTCAGCTTTCAGTCACTGAGAATTAAGATATGTTGGTAAACGTACACCTGAAGCAGGCCATAACAGTGTTAATAACATAAGCATTCGTAATAAATATTATTACCAATTCAGAATATTTTAAGTTAGTTAGTTCGATTATTCAAGCAAATAAGTAAGTTTGTTAACGTAACGGATGATTGCCATTATCTATTACATTGCAGTATTGTGCAGTAAAACATTTGAATCGTGTTTAACGGTTCGAAACAAGTACGGTAAACGGTACGTTTCACCCCCCAGGCTAGTTCGAGGCGTCTTAAAAAATCTCTTACACTCCTCCAATTTCATCAAATTCGGTACACAAGATGAACACAAATGCATGTTACCGAAGTTTTGTTTTATTTTTAAACAAGTCCCAGCGGAAGACGTGCTTTGGTTGTGGGCGCGAAGCAATTTCAATACATTCTTTCCATATTGATTTACGGTTTGGCGAAATTCGATACGAAATTTCTGCACGTATTGCGGATCGCTTGAGCACGGACGACTTTCATAGAAATTCGAGTGGTTGAGTGATTAATTTTTCGTGGGAGAAAATGAAATGACATCTACGTGTGTATTTTGAAACCGTGTGCTCTATACAAGTGTTCCATATTTACCACCTAAGTTATTTACGACAGTAAATTAAAGTCACTTCAACTATTGATCACTAGGAACATAGTGATGTTGGCACATTACAGTTCTCGTAGTCCACTCAGCCAAACAAATGCAATTTTCCTATAAGTTCTCAATTAAAATAATCTACCTATTTGTTGAGCCTCATATATATTAGTCAAATTCACAACCATTGATATCGAAAAAATTTTATCGTCCGCTGTACAACACAGAGTGAATTTCCCAATCTTAAAAGAAATGCTTTCGGACATGACTGGTAAAAGGGCTGTAGTTTCCGAAAATACGAAGCTGTAATACAGAGCGAATTTTATTGGTTTTTTTCCGCTTCTTAGATGGCACAACAGTCCAATGCGTACCGTCGCTACTCAATGGAATTCTCCCAGTCAGATATTTTTTTTTTACCTGTCTTTCCAGTTTTGAATTTTGCATTTTTAATATCTGTTTGTACACTGGTACAACAACTGTCTTTGGTCACTCTCTTCGTCGATTCCCTGAGGATTATTGTAAAATACTTGGCGTACTTTTCTTTTACTGTCCATTGTAATAACGTGGCCAATCCAATTCAGCGTATGTATTCAGACAAATGAAAATATGTCTAAATCTCCAAGAAGCTGCATTAATTATTGAGCCTGTCTAATTTTCATTTACATTAATCCCCAGATTTTCTTCTTAAATTTTTTTCCTTCAAAAGTAGCCAGCCATTTAGCAGTATCTTTATTCAATGCCAAGATTATGCTCTGTATGTTGCCAATGGTTTTAAATATGTTTTATAGAATGTTATTGTTTACCTCTTAGTATGGTTGACCCTTTAGTATAGGAATACGCAAAGTATGAATTTGTAATTCTTTTTACAATACCTGGTATTCATTCATTTCTATTTGTTAGAACTGTGTCAAGATATGCACATAAGAAAGTGAAAATTACCGCCGCATAATCGAGTGGAGAAAAACCAACTCCATGCACAATTTATTATCTGTATATTTGTCGTAATCAATTCTACATGTTTCGGGCGTATCCACGGCCCATCATCAGGTGGTACAATCGTGTGAATACAAAAACTGCTATTTATTGTTATTTTTTTAGAGGACTGTTTGCTGTTCTACCTGGATTGGAAATATAAACAAAAGATTTACCGTCAGATAATGTAGTCTTATCACATAATTCCTTCACCAAACGAACATAGTCGTGTATACCCCCGAAAAACTGCTGCGTTATTACAAAATCCAGCGGTAGAAGCACACGGACAATATTGGCAAAATGTAAGGAGATTATTTTGGAAGGAATTTGACTACGTGGTTCGTATGTACAGAGGGCGGTAAAACGTCAAATATTTATCGTCGTTTATCTCCAGTTTGTGGAGATAAAATCACCTGCTCCTGGCACTGCGTTCAACTGTGTACGGAGCTTCAAGTGTGGCGTGGAAACTGGCCAGTGAGTGTTATCACAACACCATTTAACAATGGTTCCTTGAAGTCAAAAACAAGCTCCTAACGAGATGGCGCGATGTATAAAGTTAGGAGATAATATGCTAGCTAACACATGTTTAATACTCAGCCTAACGATATCAACAATGCTTCAGATTAGGCGAGCCCAAATCATTTCCGTTTTTCCCTATCGCAGAATACTAAATTACTTCACCATTTTAAAAACGAAGTATTTGTTTTCCGAATTCTGCTGATAAATATTGTATTCGTAATTTTTCCAAAGCGAGGAAAAACACTCAACATTTACGCTGTAACATAGACTAAACTTTCTTAATGAAATTTATAATTTCTTAAATGGAACTTTTACGTACTCCTAAAAACATTAGAAAATTCATCCTTCCAAATGTAGTTGTTTAAAACATCAACATAATGTCTTGTATCCAGGAAAATTCAGGGATGTTTTTGATATTGTACGAATGTTGAGAAACAATTCCTAGAAAATTTTTCAGTTCTCTAACGCGGTGTCATTTTCCTGTTTTTATCATGAAAATCCTGAATAGAGATAAGTTTGTTTCCTGGCGTCTGTAGATTTTATTATATCTGTTGCGAGTCCCATAATAAATTTTATTAAATACAATGGACGGTGAGCTTAGTGAGATTGTAAATCCATCTGCATTTCGAAGTTCCTGACAACTCTTCTTTTCGTTCTCTCTACAGGAATGCGTTTCGGACTGATGCAGGTGAAGACCGGACTGTGCCACATACTGTCCCGCTTCGAGGTGGCGCCCCACAGAAATACGACTAAATGTATTGCTTTTAACACAAAATCTTTCTTACTGCAAATGCATGGGGAGATTCCACTGTCCTTCAACAGAATGCAGTTCTGAAATAACGTATATACATGCGCAATATATCTTAAATATCGTAACAAATATTTACTTAAGTAACCCCACTGAATAAAGCTCTCTTAAGTATTGAAGTGTTTTCTCGGCAGTTAGGAAGCTGCAGTGTACATTACAAGCTCAATACTTCCTGGTTACTTGAACCTACCTAATGACTTCTTAAAGAAAACTTCAGAAAATACTTTCATAAATATGATTTTGTACCTTTATGGAAAGGAAAATTTTCGACTAAACACTTCTGCAGCTCTGCTACAGTGTACCGTTAAACAAATTCTAACTAACCTGAGTTGTTTCTACTTTATATCTGAATGAGTGACGTCACTGTAAAATTTCAAAACGGAAACTGAAACAAAGCTTTTTTTGGATCCTAATAATGCTGAAATACTGTGTCTTTTCCTATTGCTAGTTTTCTCTTGTTACAGAAAAATTCATATTTTCTGAAAAATATTTGATAACACATAGAAGAATGCACTAATCATAGGCAACGATTATGTCTACATGTGGAATTAAGAAATAAATTAAATTAAATTTTGTACACAGGTAAGGCACGGTGTAGGGTCCGGTGTTCAGATTCGCACCGTGGAATTTCAGTATATGATGTATTCTGCCTACAAATATCTTTAATTTAGAAAAAAACCCATAGATAATTTTAATTCTTGACATATAACACTGCTAGTGCCTTATTATTATTATTATTGTTATTATTATTATTATAGAAGTCCCTCTTATAAAGCCAGCACAAAATATAAATAAAACACAAAAACAACAACACAAATATTAAAAACAAAAGACCAAACAGACAAATCAAGAAAATATAATATCAGTAAAAATTATAATAATAAAAATAAAGTACTAGGACAATCAGTTCATTACAGAGTAAAACAGACTGGCGAAGGATATGTATTAATGACGTCATGCTTTCATAAAGATGTCGAATTTTGGCACACATAGATAAGAGCAGAAACGAATTTAGCAGAAGCACAGTTGAAACGAGTGATGGAGAATGGGAAGGAGATTCCGAAATTACGAGGAAGACCCTTCATACCATTTATAGCCAAAGAAGAAAAATACCTCAAAAACACAAAAGTAAATTAAATATAATGGTAATAATAATAATAATAATAATAACAAACGTAATAATTTACATACCGCCAGACTCCGACGACGTACATTATAAGCTCAATTGAAACATTATACGGAAGTTCAAGTACAGTTCATCACTCCCTGAAGATGGGTCCTATGTGATCGGAAACACGTTGGAGTATTTTAATGTGTGCCTTTTAGACTTTTGTGTAATATAGATTTTAACGTCTAAGATTGTTATAATTAAGTGCATTAATTGGTTAATAAAAGTGACTGATAATAATGATGCACGGTTGAAACCTGAAATTGACACGAAATTGTATTTAGTATAACGCCAAGGTTGCCCACAGAAACGGTAAAAATTGATAAATTATTTTATGTATTAATGTATGGTTATTACATTTCACACTGCTCTCAGTGTCCCAAACCAACGTTTTTATAGTGACTCACTCTCCAGATGGCGACAGTTGAGAAGTGTGAAAAAATAGAAGCTTTGAAAAAATGTTTCACACTTGATTAAGGAGGAGACCGAGTCCTCCGTGTTCAATTAGTTGGCATGCACTGTTTATGGCAGTGTCACACAGTGTGTTAGACACCACTTGCACTGAAAAATCACATGAAAAACCGTCACTTGTCTGTTCCGAATAACTGAGGCTTAACAGCGAACTCACAAGGTGAGGAGGCAAAGAACCTGTTGATGTAAATCGAATAACAGAACGCAGCGTTTTGCTGGTATTTCTAAGTTCACTGAGTTAAAAATAGCTCTCCACATTGTGTACAAATTTATAAATGGTACATAATAAATATAGGAGAATAATACCAAACGTAAAGAATGAGTGTTAGGTAAATGAGGTAAAGGTACACTGGTACTAGAGAACAACAAGAATGAATAGGGGGTTTGGAGGAAAAGTTCCACTCATTCTTAAACTCGATATTTGACACAAGTCAGTGTTCTTAGCAGATTTACCCGGAAGGTAGCCCCATAACCATTTGAAAATAAGGCTTACCGTAATATTAACAGATAGTCACAAAATCGAATGAACAAATGAATGTAAATATTTATCGGCATAACACTATGAGTAGGTGCAGGCCGCTTGTGTACTGCTACACGTACAGCTTCATCAGACCGGTGTTATTACCGTCATGGTAAACAGAGCGCAAAGCCATTAATAATTCAGTACAAGCAATGCTCATAATCGGGGAGGGTCTAATTCTGCTCTATGTATGTTAGACTGAAACCAGCGTCTCCCCAAAAGAGGTACAATTATCCGGTGTTTGTGGACAGACCGATCCAGCTATCCGCTGATTTGTTCTGCTGTCAGGGAAAGATACTGAAGCAGCAATGACTGCTTTATGTCGGGATTATGTGTGTTTGGTTGTCTAAGGTCTATATACAGGCGAACAGCTGTAGTTGCTTTATGTGGACAATTGTGACACGGGGGGTGGGGGGAAAATTCGAACATAATCTTCATCTATTTATATTAATATATAAACAGGGCTTTTTCTCTTTCTATATAGAGAGATAATACCTCTGATTTCAAAGATTTGAGAGATGTAAGTCAGTACGCAGGCAAATCATCCAGACTTTGAACGCAGTTAGAAGCTGATAAAAAAACTGCAAATTTTAGTGGTCTTTGCAACCTGCTACTCTGGGTCGAGTTGTAGTCCATGATAAGTCCTTTGCCTGAGCCACAGCGCCACAGATCGGCAGCACAATCCGCTGAAGAGACAGTAAGGTACATATACAAAACCGCAAATTTTGTGCCCTTAAAATATTAAACACTTTAATTTAAACTTCTGTATCATAGCAAGATAGGACAGCAATATAGGACAATGTTAGTTCAGCAAATTCTAATTTCATTTCACTTCGCATGTCGTCACTGGTTACGAATAACATTTGTATAAAGTAACAAGACACGTAATATAGTGTAAACGTAACATTAAGGTGCATTCCAGTTATGATTGTTGCTGTAGAAAAACAATCAATTTTGCACATTTTAAGTGTGTGTTTATAATTAATTAATTCTACGTGCAACACCTTACACTTATATCATATTCTCATAAGTAACCTGTTTCGAATCTAGAATTATTTTTCACATTATCTTTTAAACGGCGCGAATTTCGGGAAAAGTTGTTGACCATAATATATCTTGTTACATTATCGCCACAAATTCGGTCTGGAAAATTTCCCAATCCAACAGAATTCAGCAAGATATCATCATCAACTTGCATAAGTCTTCATGTAAAGTACCTGTAATTATTTACGGATTTTAATAACACTTGAATTTTCATGACAGATTTTCAAAAAATTTCCAATACTAATTTTCATGCAAATTTATCCCGTGGGATCTGAGTTGTTCCATGCAAACATATATATATATAGAAGGTCGGACAGACGGGCGAACAGATATGACTTAACTAATAGTAACAATTCGCAATTTTTGTAAAGCGTCCAAAAGTTCTATTAAAGCGGAAAAATACACAGACGTTGTACAATGCAGTTTTTGTCTAATAATGAACACACACCGACAGTTCAAAAAGAAAGAGATCGATATAACTATCCACAGAGTACATTTAAGTGAATACCTGAGGTAAGGACACGCTATGTGTTGTCGTTCTCTCATTTTATATAGACACCAGTTTACCTTGGAACCTACGCAGCGACACCGGCCTTCACGTCCTAGTTCGTGTCAAATTTGTTTTCTTTTTTTTTTTTCTTGCGGGACACTACGACGTTTCATTCCGTCGCGTGAGACTGCTTAGGAAGACGAATTTACATCCCTGATAGTTAAAAATGAGTTTTGGAATAATCGGTATAAAGGTATGCACTGGAACTTTATGATGCATTCAATGTAAAGACCTCTTTGGAAAACTGACTATAATATATTGTTTGAAAAACAGTTGGCATTTGTCCCTTCTGTTAATGACGTCACTACGCTACAATTTGTTCAACTGCTTATCACTGTAACCGAGGAATAATTACTGAGCTTCATCTGCTGGCACGTTAAAACCATCATCTGAGGGTATCTACATAGATGATTCCTGAGAGGAGCGGAACTGTCATGACGTACCAAAACCTTCTGCAATTGTAAACTTATATCAAAGACATGTATAAGTTGCAATTTTCATGAACTTTCTTCTAACGTCAGTAACAGCAACACCGTATACGAACTGTAGAAATTCGTAGTATCAATTGGAGTGAGAAATGTATCACTCTATTGATAAAAAATATATCATCTTGGTAAGACGCGGAGTGATACCGCTGTTCTTCACAGGTATATAGTTCTGAAAGAACATAAAGTGAACAAGTAACCTTCTACAGTGAAAAAAGTAATTACGTATCTACAATGAATGAAGAGCTGCTCGAGGAACCAGTCCTTCTACTGCCCATAGACAGCGTTCTTTCACTTACAAATTCAGGTTTCATCAGGCACTTCAGCCTCCCTAATGGTACTCTAAAGTGAATTTTAAGAATGAAGTGACCATTAGCAAAATTGTAGTTACCGTAAGATGTTTTTTAGTTACACCAAATTAAACGATGGTACATTGAGTGAAACTTCAACACGTCAATTAACACCAAGCGTTCTTGAATCAAACATATGATCAAATAAAGCTGAGGAAATGGTTGTTCGTTTGTTGTGTTTGTATGTGTTGCGAGGGACTGATCGTTTGTTCAGGAGATTCCTAACTGGAGGTTGTGTGTGTGTGTGTGTGTGTCTAGCTGTGAGTGATCCAAAAAACTCAAAACTGAATAGGCCTATATCCGAATTTGTTTACTGTGCAATAGAAAAAAAAATCTTATGTCTACCGGAAACGTACAGCGACATTGATCTTTGTGGTTTTGAAGATTCAGGGCCATCTTGTTTCTTGAGATAATACGGAGTTACTTTCTTGACAACTGCACAAATCATAGGTACCTAGCAGTTCTTCACTGCTAGTTTAGTGTGAAAGACTTTAGTGGCATAATATTAAGTGGAATTACATTTTGGTGAAACTTTTCTGAGGAATAATATTGGCGAACACAATTTCAGGTTAGACTGAAATGCGAAAGTATTAGAACTTCGTCATAAAACAAAACAGTTTTAAAAAGTGTCCGTAATCACGAGTCAGCAAATTTACATTGAATTGTTACCGCGAAATATTACAAATATTTTACAACACGTTAACAACAAATATCCCTGTTCCTTCCTAACAATGTTACTGTTCTTACAGTCCCTAACATTCTATTGGATCTCTTTTATCGCTGCCATTTTCATTGGACTGTATTTTCATTTCACTCGAAACTTTAACTTCTGGCACAAACTCGGTGTCTCTTACGTAAAACCAACACGGTTTGTAGGCAATCTTAAGGACTGTGTGTTGCAGAAGACAACTATAGGAGAACAGCTGAAGAGAATATATAATGCACACAGTGACAAACCGTATGTGGGAATTTTCTTATTTGATAAGCCCAGTTTGTTGACCTGTGAATTGCAGCTGGTGAAGAATATTCTGGTGAAGGATTTTCAGACCTTCAAGGATCATGTACTTTCTGTTGATGAAATGATTGACCCACTATTTGGTAATACCCTGTCTGGCTTAAAATGTCAACTTCGGCGTCATCTCAGAACAAATGACTCCAGTTTTTACTTCTGGTAAAATGAAGATGTTGTTCTACCTGGTGGACACCTGCGGTAAGGAACTGGCTGACTGCCTGGACAAAGCCACTGCTGATGGTAAGCTATTTCAAGACAAGTGCAGCTATAAATTTCACTGCGAAATTAATGTTTGGAAACTATGGAAAATACATGTATATATATATATGTGTGT
>JGI20166J26741_11626141_pt1 | contig 11458 bp, 4 predicted proteins | sample TergutCu122P5_FD_26741 | JGI IMG/M metagenome (IMG submission 26741) | reverse complement strand
TATCGTCACCCTCTGTAAACAGCCGTACAGTATGCAGGTTGAGAGCGGACTGCAGTCCGCTCTCAACCTGCATACTGTACGGCTGCTTACAGAGGGTGACAATACCAGAGGCTGTGGTGATACAATTGGTCGTCCTGAGGATGAGCAGCGTGCTTCTCGAAACATGTTGAGGAGTGTAGTGTAACGTACATATTGTTGAAAAATAAAGGAATTGTGCATTAAGTTGGTAATTTGAAAAAGTCTATACTATGATGCACAGTCAGAAAAACATAAAAAAAATCCGTAATAATTAATTAAGTTTATGATGCATGTGTCCATTTCATTCCAGGATTGATTATGTCACATGGAATGGACCAAATGTAGATCTCCTGGGGAATGGAGGTAGGATGTCATTAGCTAAAGGACCCAATAAGTCTCTGCTGCAAGGAGACCACTCATACATACCAAAGGGACCCAACACTGACTTGAGGAAAGGGCCAATGAGAGGATTGGCAAAAGGAAGCATTTACTCCCAGCTCACTGCCAGTACTGGTAGCGAATCACGTGGAAAATAGCATCGTGTTTGTTGCCTCGTGTAAGAACTCAGTACTGTATGAATAGCAAATCAGTAATCCCACTAAGCACCTTGTTATAAGTAATCCCATTGTTATACAGTTTTCATGATGAACAGGATTCTGTAGCCATGGTTCCCAATATATGGCTTACCAAAGCTTTTTTCCTGTATCTGGTCAAATAAGAAAATATGAATGCCTGTGAGTACGTATAGTTTATATTGATTCTTTGAAAGGGAACCAAAGAGCATTAAATATTTTAAAGAACTGCCATTAGTACTAGCAAAAATTGGTACTAGCTACCAATAATTATAGTGATCACAACTACATAACTATACAACACCAGATTTGAAGTGTTACACCCCTCCAGGTGTAGAAGAAGGGACTCAATAATATGTAAGTCACTGAAGTTCATACTTTGGTTTGACTGCGTATTTTTTATAATGTAGATTCCAGTTTTTGTCGCTGTGATGGCTTGAGAAGGCATGAATATTTGAAAGCATATGATTTAGAAGACAACATTTTAAGATAAATTAATTTTACCTACTTACAAGTTGTAACTGCTTAAAGTAAGGGCCCACAGTGACATACACACACAAAACATGAACACTGTTCTTTTAACGTAACCCACACTGGAGTATACGTGTGGATGTGGTGAAGTCCAGTCATAAGTGGTAAGCTTAATGTGCATATATTGTGATATCTGTCTCTAGTGTACTGACCTGTTGCCTCTTGCAGAGGTGAGAAACGCTATTTCTGTTGAGTGCAAAACTGTGTGTATTAATGATGTAGTAAGTCTCACTTCATTGTTTTTTTTTTCAGACTCATGTTATGTATTTTTTATGATGTGAAAGTATGTTTATTGTTCTGATTTCTCTCTTGAGTTAGTAACTGTGTGTCATTGGCTATTAAATGCCATTTTTGTTTGTTGTGTACTTCACAATGGTCCCTCGGTGGTTTACCATGCCACACACCAGCTTAATTTTCTTCCAAATCAAAGCTGTACTGGAATGGGGCGGTTGTTTTGCAAAATGTTTATGCCGTAATGTACCCAAGATAAGCAAGTTTCAAAAATTGGATATTTTGCATACTTCTAAAATCTGTTAGCATGTATGTGAATTAGGTGTAATGAAAATCAGGACACTTTAATTTTCAGTGTTGAATGAACAGGACCAGAAAGTAAAAATTTATGAAATTAAAGATTCACATGGCAGTGACCATGTAGAAAGCTAAGTTTTACCATCTTACATGGTGTTGCATCCTCAAAGATATTTATATGAAACTTGTCAAAGCAGTGTCTGAAACATCTAGTTGACTGCCATTTTGAATGATATATATAATAGTAGTTGCAAAACAAAGAAAAAACACAACTTACAGTGATATTCTGATTTGGGAACAGGAAGTTGAAGGTACAGTGTAACAGTAGAACAATATACTTATATATTTCTTTATTATGATTTCACTGAAAAGATAGCAACAACTTGGATACCACAAATCTTACACAGTTCTGCCAACACAAAAATAAAATGTTTTAAGAATGTAAACAGTAAGTAAATGTTTCAAATTATGGCTTATTACAATAAAACATGACTTACTTTGGATCATGTCCATTGACTGGAGGTTTTTAAAAACACATTTCAAATCCTGGATATTTCAATCATCAGATGAAAGGGAGAAAAATTACCATCTCATGTGAGATCATGAAAGATCTGGATGCCAAGAAGTGTTCTAGGCAACAATGTTATGCCAAAGATCAGCAGGGTACAAAAATAGAAAAATATTCTACAAAAATTGATGGGAAACCACAAGAAAATGAAACATATCCCCTTACAGGGAACTTAAAACTATGAAACAATCATCATAAACACCTGACAACAGTGGAGTCAGTTGCAAGTCCTCATTTCAGTACATTTGTAAGAGTCTCTGTTAGTTGGAAATTAATTCCTGTGAACATTACACTTGGAACTACCAAAAATTACTTAAAACTCTTACAAAATTTACAACTCAAAGTGAATGTGTTGATGCAAGTGTCATCACTGAGATTACAGCTGTTCAGTTATGCATGAAACAAGTATTTCCTGCAGTCATAGCACAGAATGTTTTAAACAGTAAAGAAATTTAAAACAATAATGTTTCAAGTCACATGCATGTCAATGCACTACAATAAATGTCCACCATATTTACTTTACTCCAATAAACATGGTATTTACACAGCAGCACAGTACTTTCTATTTTGTTTTGAATTTTAAAAACACAGTTACTGTAAAGACCTAGCTTGCTAAACCTTCAACAGCTCACAGCTCAAAACACTAAAATGGGAAAGTTTAGAAACACAAGGTTATTAATTACTACAGAAATCCACATTTAATTACAGTATGCAGTACAGAATAAATCAAGTGACTGATCCCATTCACGGCAAGCAATAAGTTGCTGTAAATTAACATTTATTTATATTTACTTAATCACAGTTCATCTTCATTAAGGAGCATGTTGGGAATTCCTTTGCTGATTGAGAATTTCCTTCCTGATTCTGGACAAACCAGCTCTCCGCTGATAACTTCAACCTGGTAGAAACAGAAAAGCAGGTTTCATTTGATATCAGTGGTGTCCATATAATTACCTACTATTCAAATGGAACAATCCACACTTTCCTTGTGTGAATCTGCATGAAATGACTGAAAGCTATATTAAAATAAAATTAACAGCCCTAAAAAGGAGGGCAATGCTTGCGAAGAAATGGCAATTAATCTTATTTTCATATGACCCGTACACCTTACCAACACTTTAACTTTTGTCCTCACCTCAAGTAAAACATGATGTACTTTCTTCAGGAATTCAGTATCATTTTCATAATCATCACCAAGGGTTCGTGGCAAGTCACCAGAATGGCCAATCTGAAAATCAGTGACAAGGTGTGAACCTATTTATTTGTGATTTATTTAACAGCACTGTCCAAAGCTGATTACTGAGTCAAATGCTAGGATAATTAATGACTGGATGTGAGAGGAAGTGGTCATGGACTAATTTCCTTAAAGGGACTGAGGAGCACTATGTAAAACCACAGTTGGGAAAGCCACTGTTTGGGCCAATATTCAAACCTAGCACCTACCTAGTATGAAGCAAAGCTAAATTACCTTAGGTCACTTTACTGTTCATGTCCTCAATATCTTACATTAAATTTTCTGAATGACCATGCTAAGAACAGTTTTGTATTGAGAACAATGCAGCAGTATATGTGAGAACTTCCACTCTATGGCATAACTCACACTGTCAGCAGCGTTCCAGAGGGTATCCCAGTCTAGCTTCGGAATTATTCTCAAAACAAATTCAGAGTTAAATTCAGTTTCTAAGACTTTAATGTCTCTAGCCTGCAAAGAAAGTGAAGAACAAATTAATCTCATTTGTCATATACATTCACATTCACTAGCAGTTCTCAAGGCACCGAATATTAGAACTGTATTTCCTTTCTAATGTGATGCCACATAATGCAGTAGGTCAAGCACCACCATTTTCGAGGAACCTGCTACCCTGCAGTGACAGGCAATGGTTCCTCCTAAATGTTGGTATCTAACAGACCACACATGTCTCATCCTGAAAGATCATACTCCTTAATATTCATAATACTTTTCATTCCTTAATATACATTACCTTTTTATTAAATATTACATATTAAGGGACAATCCATTTTTATATATGCAGCAGGCTTACATAATGATATTATCCATGGATCAAAGGTTCACATACAAGAATGATTATAAATACTTCAACAATCATGTAAACAGAAACTGATCACATAGGGGAAAAAAAAACTTGTTTTATACTTGACAGTATGAGAATTCAAATTCTATAATATTTTAGTGTTCAAGGCACTGATTTATAATAAACGGAACAGCAATTCAATGTATGCTATGTAATTTTATTTCTTAATGATTTTATGAATATCACATAAAACAGCATGAAGTTTTTACATCTGTTCATACTCAAGTAATTCTGATATGTTTAAATATAATGTAAAACAACCAGATGATTTTAACAGTATGGTGTTGAAGTTACAATCAAGAGATTAATATTTTATGAGCAATTTATATTTGGTAATGATTTTGAAATGGCTTTTTCAAAACTGAAACATGCTGTCTTTATTTTATAACCTCGTACTCAAAAGACACGAATAGAATTAATTGTTTAAAATGACATTGAACTGCATTAATTTTGTATGAAAATAAGAAACAATAAGAGAGAGAAGACCAAAATTTGAATGGTAGCTCAGATTTTTAATAATAACAACAATAATTTTAAACTCAGTAATCATGTTCATTGGGGAGGTATCCTGCATACTCATAAATTGCTGCATGAAGTTACTGGTGAAGTATGATTGAAATGATTAATATTGCACACGAAACACTGTGAATTGCTGAATTAATTTTTGGCACTTTTGAAAATGCTTTTATTTGGTAATTTAATTGAAAGTCATTTAAATTTTAAAAAATCAATGAGTACATACCAGCACCATCAACCATACGAGATACTCTAAAAAAATTGACAAAAATTCTGGATCCATGAACTGTATAAGATCTTCGTACAGTGACAAGTCAACATTGGTCCTACACTTGGACATGAAGGCATAAAGAGAACAGCTGTAGACCCGTGCATTTATCTCAGCATTAACTGTAAGCAAATGCTTAGCTTCACGCCAAGGGCTTTAAATCGTAGAGCAAAGAGCCCCAGTACTCAATGGAGGGCAAGTTTGGTTCTCTAAGTGTATTATAATGAAAATCCCCCAACGAAAATATATCACGTCCATAGCACATCGCTGTACTGCAAGTTGAAAATGAGGCGGTACAAACGTACTTTGCTATAAAATACTCTCAGCGTATCTTTCAAACTGTATGACAATTCCGAACTACGTAACACATACTAACCACAATTCCTAAGGGATATCCAACGTTCACACCTTTCAAACATTTAGATGTCAGCATGTTATGAGTCAAAAGTTTCATTTTCTGCTGATATAGATGCCACTTCAGCTCACAATACACGCATACAGATAGCCAAATTATGTACAATATAGTAATTCCAGATACGTACAGCCGTTCCAACACCTCAAGAATTACCAACAATGCCTCAACGCTTGCACCATGGATTACAAGCTTAGACACCCAGTCTGATCCATGCTCACAGTGGGCTCACACGTGACGCGACCAAAATAAACGGGAATTACGCGGTAGCGTCCATTAACGATCCGTGGTAGGGTACGTTAAGGACATCTATACACATAAAAAGAACTAACTAGCTATCTAGCGGGAAGGATGAGAGAATATGTAGCATCAATCAACGTTATCCATTTTCATGCGTATTGAGATGGGACAGAGAAGGTAGAACAAATTAGAGAAAATTTATAATTTTTATCCCGCACTAGGTCTGAGAAAAATCCAATTTTCCAAGCGTTTCTAGTGTGTGTAGTATTTTGCAAGTCGAACATGATTATTAATTTATACAATCGAACAAGGCAATAGAGATAGCAGATTTACAGCTGTGGAGGGTGTGATGTAGATTACATGATATCTAAAAGATGTTTAATAAGAGAACTTGTCAAGCAAAAACGCTGACACCTCGATAATTTTACAGTAAATAGTATAGATTTTAGGAAATCAGTATAGAAACGCGGTTGCCTAGAGAAATTCGTGTGACTCTGATGACTGGTATTTTAAGCCAGTAAACTCGCATATATTGAGAATTCCATTTGTCACTTGCGATCGCAGCATGAGCTTGTTTCCTTCCGGTCCGTGACAGACACCTGTGTCTTCAGACTGGATATATTTATACATAATATCACAATTGATATAAGGTGGGTAAGTCAAAACACAACAAAACTTTATTAAGCTGTTAGGAGTCAAAAGATAGACGACATGTTTCGGCCCTTTTTCTATAAGGTCATCATCAGGTCTGACATGGTGAACTAAAGAGGAAATCACAATGTTACAGAGTACATATGTACATAGTATGCTATATCTAAGAGGTGAGTGTTAAATGAGATCTCGTTTGTCTTAGAAAGGATGTAAGTATACATAACCTCTGGTAGCTGGTCAATGAGTGACCGTGGGCCATAAGACGGATATAATTATAATTCTTGCACTAGTTATACCTCGGACCTGATTTACGTAGAAGACAACCGTTCCACACGACTCTCTCCAGGACTTCATGGAATTGAACCCCTCAGTGGGATAGAAGTTTACACCATGGATACACAGCCTTCTCCGCCTGGCTCACTATAGAAGATATAGATATGGATATAATTAGAGATATACCACACCCGTCCTCCCCATTCCCACACGTTTTTGAACATAATAGGAGCAACACCTGCGCCACCCCCCTATATGTCTGAACCATTATATTCCTACTAGGCAATTGTATATATAATATTTATTCCTACACTTTTAACAAGTTATTATACTATTTCATAAGTTAACAAGCTATTGGAACTTATACAGGGTACATTTATATTGGATCTACACTTGCAAGACACGGGTATAACTAGTGCAAGAATTATAATTATATCCGTCTTATGGCCCACCGTCACTCATTGACCAGCTACCAGAGTTTATGTATACTTACATCCTTTCTAAGACAAACGAGATCTCGTTTAACACTCACCTCTTAGTTATAGCATACTATGTACATATGTACTCTGTAACATTGTGATTTCCTCTTTAGTTCACCATGTCAGACCTGATGATGACCTTAAAGAAAAAAAGGGCCGAAACATGTTGTCTATCTTTTGACTCCTTACACCTTAATAAAGTTTTGTTGTGTTTTTGACTTAACCACCTTACATCAATTGTGATATTGTGGTCTCACACAACGGTGATGAACCACCTAAAGATTGTATTGATACATTTTTACAAACCCACTGGTGACCCGATCGATTTATAACACGTAGCACTTTTATGAAAACAAGCTTTATTGTTTTAATTTGGCCGTTTTCTCATTTTATTCGCAACTATATACAAAGGTTAGGCTGTAGGTAAATGGTTGAAGCGGGGGACGCGGTGTAATTCTCTCGTTTGACAGCTGTGACGTCATATTTCATTTCCGAATCCGTTACCTATCCCGCACCGTCTGGTCGCGTACGTTCTTACCGGCGTGTTAGACGGTGCCGTTCCGAGATGGCAGCACTAACATATTCGTTATCTTTGAGATAGTATTATTTATAACATCTGTGAGTAGTAGTGTGTGGTTGACGGTCGAGTGGGTGTACGAGTGGGGTGGAGTTGTGTCTTTTATTTATGTTGAATGAAATTAATATATGTGACATGTTCTTTCATACATAAGCACACTGTGGAAAAGATAGACCCTGCTCGAAGGTGCTCCAGATATTCTGGACCACAATGGCGCAGGGAACGTCTAGCGGCACATCTTCACGTCGGCATGGGCGGAATGAACACGACACTTCTTCGATCTCTTCCAGCAGATACGCGGATGCAGAATGGGAAGCAAAGGAGGTAATGCATATTTTGAGGTTGATAATGGAGTTTTCAGATGTCTTGTCAGTAGTAGCACGAAGCGAAATCCCCCACAATGTACGTGAGGTAGATAAAACAGTCCTGAATGGGCAATTTCTCTTTTATTGCTTTGTAGCTTTCCTCCCGCCTTCTCTGTCAGACGATACTCTTATTTTTTGGGATGTGACGTCATATACTTTGGTAGATGGTACTGACCTTTCAGAGAAGCTGCTGGTTCCTACAAAAGAGTAGAGAAGGGAACTAAGCAGAATTGGCACGCCCAGTGTTTTAAGTGCCCCCATGTTGTTGTGGTGTCAAGCCCTGTGGTGATTCTTGAGCATATAAGCGAGACATCTGTGTTTTCATCTGTGAGGAGTAGGGTTGTACAAGTGCAGGAGTGCTAAGTGTTTCCCCTTTCACCAAAGATAGCCTCATGTCTTCTTGTGACAAGTCCATAGGTTACTCTCACAGACAGAGCATATCAGTCATCTTATGTCTTTGCTGACCTTAGACCTGTTGTCTGCTGTCCTGTGGTCATGTGTGTAACCATACCCCACATCTGTGCTGTCTGGTAGTTGCTGGCTCTGATGGTTTTGTCATCTGGTCAGTGGCTGTGGTGGCCATGGTTTCCTCAGGCTTGAGGCTTGCGGCTTGCTTTGACTGCTGCGTAAGACTTCCCAAGTGTTGTTGTTCTCAGAAAGAAGCTTTTAGCTGAGAGTAGTGGATTGCTGCTGTGTGCAGTACTGTTTCTTTTTGGTACAACTATTACTTTATAGCTGCTTGGATTCAGCACCTAACATATGCTGTACTGTAGTATACTGGCAACATTTATTTCCTTTTCTGGGCATGTGGAGTGGCAGTGATCAGCCCTGCACCAGAAGAGTCTTGGGGGTTGTTTGTAATCAACCCAGATGGGCTCAAAATGCTTGCAGTTGTACACTGTGTTAAACCAGATCTTTCCATCTTTATAACAAGCAGCCTTATAGATCGTGTTTGAAAATCCCAATGCTATGGGGGAGGGAGATTGTTCTTATTGGGCCTTAAGGTGAGAACTGTGCACTTATCATTTGCATGATATTTATGATGTCAAAATCCGACTTCTGAAGGGTTCTTCATTCTTTGTGATTTTGTATTTTAAAACTAAACAGTGGACATTTTTACTGTCTACTATGTTAGGAGACTTGTAGGAATTGTATGAGTCTCTGTATGATTATAATTACAGAAATTTTCAGGTTGTGCTATTCAGCTTGCTTTGTCTGATGGTGTGTTAGTTTAGTTCATGTAGTTGTTGACCTGGGACATGCCAGTAAGGTAGATGACTGTAAATTGTATACATTGAGTGCAATATTTTATCAATTAATATGTAGTATATTGATCTGCAGAGTAGAATGTATGTTGTAATGGGAAGAATCTTAGCTTCTTTTTGATACATCCTCCCCTGACAAATTTCTTAATCTGCTTTTATTATTTATAGTTTAATCCCTACCTTCACTTCACCTATCTTAAAAGCATAAATTCTGCAAAACTGAATGCCCGGACTTGTCTTTGTTATTTGTTCTGATTGTGAATTTCGTGTTTTGTTTAACTCCTTTGTATTTATTTATAAATGGCATATTTCAGTTACAAGCTGCTGCAGAAATTGTTCAGATCGTTACATAAATGCTGAGATGAAGTGTGGTCTTCCCACACCACTGATTACCTGTGTAACCTTTATGGTAATAACTTCTCACTGTTTCATGAAGATGATTTGTCATAGCAGGAAATGAACTTTGCTGTGTCATGTGCTGTAGTTTTATGAATTTGCTGCAGGATGTTTATTTTGTGTTGTAAGTTCCTTGTACATGATACTTCACTGAATGAATATAATTTTTTTTCTATTAAAAATTTAAGGGGATACTGTCCAGTTTGTCAGCATGCAATTCTGTGCTGTGTGTAACAAGTGACAGGGTATCAGTAAATAATAACTGTACTATGTGAGGAGTAACAGGAGGTGAAGATTGTTTTTGATGCATATGGAGGCAGTGGTACCTTCCTATGTTTGTAAGATTGGCACTATAAAATCTGTTTTCCCATGAAACATAAAAGTAAGCTGTCAGCGATTTATACTCTTAGTTTATAAATAACGTTACATGGAACTTGATTTGACATGTCACGTTATGAAATAATATAATTTCACTAATGCATTAAGGAAGAAGATTTTTAACCTTTATTTAAGATACCAGAGTTTAGTTCTAGCGTGTTCAAGTCATGAAACATTACTTGGATTTTCATGTGTGTAGTATATGCTGTAATTGAAATAGAAACTTTTTTTTAAAATGGTATTTTAGTATTTTGTTATATATAAGGTGTTAAAGTTGAAATTGTTTTAGGCATTACGGCAAAGGGAACTAGAAGAGGCAAGGGCACGAGCTACACAGATGGAAAAGACTATGCGTTGGTGGTCTGACTGTACAGCCAATTGGAGAGAAAAATGGAGCAAGGTATTATAGTGATCTGTATCACCCATGGGCAACAGAATCCTCAGTAGCCATTTGTACAGCCTGTGGTACTGTCTTTTTAAAATTGTAAATTTGTATTGTTCTTTATTTTTCTTTCATTTCTCAAACTTTTATAAGTGATATATACTAACTACATGCTTAGCCACTACACTTTATTTAAGTTGTCAAATATAACCTCATACCTTAAGTTTATAGGTGTGTAAATAGGGTTTCAGATTTGTAATCATTTATACTGACAAAATTATTATCCATTTTCTGACAGAATTAAATGTCCTTGAGTAATATGCAAAAGATGAGAATTTAAATAGCTGCCATTACTGAGCATTTTATTGCAGATGATTTTGGCCAACTTTGGTTTCTTAAACTGCGCATTTCTCCTCATCTTTAGCCCGTGTTCAGTGCAAAATGTTTAAACCTAATTTGGTCCATAGATGTTGGTATCTATATCGCTGTATGTAACTGCATGGTCTTCAGCAGTGCTTACAGTGTTCTGTTTTATGATGAGCACAGTCACACTGTCTTGGTGTCTGTCATGGCTTCTGATATGGGAAGTGACTTATATGAGGGGGGCCCCAAAAATAACTGGAATTATTTTTTTAAAATGGTTTATTAGGTTTTATACTATTACAACTCTAGTCTCCTTCAAAGTACCCTCCTTTTGACTCAATACACTTGTACCAACGCTTTTCCCACTGCCGAAAACATTTCTGGAACTCTTCAGTGCTGATGCTGTTCAAGACCTCCAGCGTTTTCTTTTTCACTGCGCTGACATCAACAAAACGTTTCCCTTTCATCTGGTGTTTCAGACGAGGGAACAGGAAAAAGTCGCATGGCACAAGGTCGGGTGAATAGGGAGGATGAGGGATAACCGTCATGTTGTTTTTTGCCAAAAACTGCTGCACACTCAAGG
>JGI20166J26741_11626030_pt1 | contig 11459 bp, 5 predicted proteins | sample TergutCu122P5_FD_26741 | JGI IMG/M metagenome (IMG submission 26741) | reverse complement strand
CAGAGCAGGGTAAGTCCAGTGGTAGGATTGCTACCTTTAGCTTCTGGACCGGCATGTTTTGGGATGGCATTTCCTCCATTCCTGGTGAAACAGTTATACCACTGTGACTCGGTCGTCATTTCCTCGTTTAGAAACACAAACAACCTCAACCAAAAGTCGGTATGTCGACCACATTTGCATCTGGAGCTTCCGTAATACGAAAAAGTGCTACCGAATTTGCCAGTAACGTTCGGTCCAGTTAAAACAGAAAATCATTTTTAAAGTTTTCAACCAAGCTGTCAGTAGCTAAAATTAAAACACGCAGTGTCCGTAACAGATAAAAGAAATGTGCGGAGTACTGGTCGAATAATAGTAATAGGGGAACCTAAGTACTCCGAGGAAACGTGTCCCAGTGCCACTTTTGGTCACCAAAATCACAAAGCGTTTAGGGCTGATTGGCTATCAGCTGTCTCAAAATGAATCTCTTCCACGAACCTATATTCATTTACTAGCAAACCAAGGTCAGAAAATTTATTTAAAATAAGACGGGCTTTTGTGCCACAACATGGATACGCACCCCTTGATTTGCGATATTTAGTGTCAGATTGAACGGTGGTCAAGGCATTATGTAAGATTTGTAACAAAACGGCCTATAATTCCTGTTTCGCTAAAGTGTTATTCCGTAGGACAGACGGGCAGCAATCTGAACTTCAGCCACGTGTTGTCCGCAGTAATCCAGATTAAACAAGCTTGCCAAGTGGAAGGGTTGGTGTATGCAAACTTACAATTCATGTTCTTGAATATTCATGAGTCCTTCAGCCACCGTACAGAACAGTATTCTGGTGGAGTACTGGAGTATGTGGAGTTCATATTGTTCGTAATGTTAATGCTGGGTCAAAATTTATTTACAGATCCCGCGTCTCATTCCCTTTCCGAATTATAACTTCCATAATTTCGAATGGTCAGAAGATTTGTGGATGAGCTGAAGGAATCATATTACAAGAAGACTACTTCCGTAAAGCTAGAGAAACTTACAAACAAATAACAGTTACGAAAAATGGAAGTCAAGGACAAGTCCCTGTACTTAATTCAACAAGCCGTGAAGATGCATGGGAGAACAGTCTAATTTTATGCATTTTTACGCTAGGAACAGCACACTATAATTAAATGATCAAACAATAATACCAGAGAGACAATGCAATTAAGCAACTAAATAAACTAGCAAGATACCTAGATAACTCCTTAAGTGATTAGGTGACTGGATCACCAGTGTGGATTCTGTTGTAACAGACGAAACTCTGCAGCTGTAACAGACTGGGGAAAAATTTGACAGTATATGGGCTGTTTTTTCATTCCACGTGTGCTTGTTGTTGCAAAAACGGGTCTCGGTATTTTTTTCTGAACGATGACATGCAGAAGCGCTGATTTCAGAACATTTTATGAGAAACGGGCTTTTTAAACTAAAGTCTCTGGAATTACATGTAAGAAATCAAAATGAACTCCAATGGGTGAACATATAGTCAAGGCGTTTGAGGAAGAATAATCACAGTGCTATACATTTTGAATCCTTATAGAACGCTTGAAATATTTCAGATTCTTTACAAACGAATTATACAAGGATATGTTGCTAACGCCACACCATTCAGCGCTTCGAACATAAATCCGCTGAACTAATGGCTTATTCTTCACCGATAATACAACTGTCCGAATGAGCAACTTCCCTTGTACAACCTTGTCAATTTATCACGTCCACGTAATAAACGTTAAAGTCGTGACGTCATTTAAAGTGAGATGATTATTCTGCTGACTGAAGAATAGAGGAGGCTGCTCGGATTGGCAAGACTGCAGGTAGAGGTGCTGATGTCTATATAAAAGACGGTGATGTTTCATCATGAGTTTCTGAGCATATTTCACATCTGTAGAACCGTTAGTCCAACCGCATGACGCAGCACATATGGAACTAATGTTCTCTTATAACCGATCGATGCTCATTCGGTGGAACCGTCACGGAGTCACGGATCCACTTGCCATGAATGGTATGACAAAAAAGGAAGCCACATTAGTATGGGCTCTTAAGGAATTAAACGTTAAAGTACATCTGCGGTATATAAACCCGTGGTCACGAAATTTATATACGAGTACGGCTTATCATTTACTCTGGGTCTATCCGTGTCGTCACGCCGTTTACATGGAAATATGTAGTTTTCAAGTCTTACACAGGTAGCAGCACTGCATTCAATATGCTATCCGCAGAAAGACAACTTAATTGAAAGGGAGATAAAGGATGAAGACCTAAATCTTTCTTCGTTGAAGTTCAAGGGGAATTTTTCCTTAGTATACATAGCAATTCACATACGAAAACGTAGCAGTATGCTCGCGTAGAAAACTCTGCAATGAACAGTTTGTTTCTCCGTAACTTAACATCGGCGTTATAACAGTGTGCCGGGTATTGCGCGACCAAAATATTTCCCCCTATAAGACAGGAACTGCACAATGTAGTGCAAAACAAACCGGTTTGAACTGGAAAGCAGGTGTGTAACAGCCAAGCCAACATTTCTGAGTTTTCCTTCCTACAACGACCAACACTATTATTTACACGAGCGCCGTACCGAAAGTCATTTGTAAATTAGTTTGAGGCAAGTAAAGGTACCGACTGCCTAGGGGCTGGACGGTCGGGGGATCGAATCCCGGTGGGGGGCGAGATTTTCCGCACTTGTTCAGACCGGCCCTGAGGCCCACCCCGCCTCCTGTACAATGGGTACCGGGTCTTTCCCGGGGGTAAGTCTAGTGCCGAGGTCAAAAATAGAGTAGAGCTATACTTCTACTCTCCGTAAGGGTCTTCGTGGCCTATGAAAGGGTGAAACCTACCTACCAAGTAAAGGCACGAACAGGTAAACACGGCATGCCAGTTAATTCTGCGCACCGCATTTACCTCTATACAAAATCCCTAATCCCAATCGATGAATATTTGCCACCACCCTAGATGTCTGAACATCCCCTATGCAACAGAACTCCGTTCCAGCAGTTCGTTTTGCATAGTACTGGCCACGCATCCGATCCTTTACAAACCCGAACAGACTACAGTACGAAGGTCAGGTCAAACCCGTAGGGTGAATGGTGTTTAAGTTTCAGCACTTCATTCGAATCCTGTCCATGCACAGTGTTGGGCCGTGCGCTGTCGTGTAGCAGGATAATCGTTTTCTTCCAAGGACGTTTGTTACGCAGGGCTCGACAAAGCTCCTGGAACGCCTGAAGATTTTCCATTGTGGCACAACTCGATTTTCGTGCGTCCTCCAGGAATCAAAGACAGTATGGATGGTTAAAGGACCGAGGGTACTGTTTAGGGTTTCTTTTTCTTGTAATATCCTGTTCCACGCTCTGTCGTTTTGTTTCCGGATCAAGCTAATAAAACCGGCTTTCGTCACCTTTCACGATGTTGTAAAGAAATTCGTCGCCTTCGACAGCATAACGTTCCAGCAAGTGTGAGGAAATATTTTTGCCCTTAAGTTTTTGCTCCTCCGTGAGATAGCAAGGAACCCGGAGGCACAATCCTTCCGGCATCCGAAACTTTCCATCTCCTACACGGCAGAGTACATTATAACAATCGCAGCTGCAATTACTTGACTAAAAGCTCGTCTATTTTCTCTGATCAGCTCATCGAATTTTGCTATGTTTCTCTCAGCACAGAAGTTCGCGGACGTTCGCTACTGGGACGGTCGGCGATGTCGGTGTTCCCGTTTGTAAAACGCTTCACCCATCGTATGGAAAATGGTAGCGCCCACGCAAGCGTCCCTACGTGCACGTTGAGTCATGTGTGAATATCCAATTCATGGGATGCCTCCATAGCAAGAAATTCTATTGCTAAACGTTGCCGAAACATGTCCTCATCAGCTACTCTGTCGCACTAATACATGACCATGTGACTGGGGCGCAAGACATGATATTCATTCTTCTTCGAGAAGATAGAGTTAGTCGTCGTATACTGCAACACTGCCCGCCTTTGTTCGTAATTCCACTACGCTTATGTTCTGCGGTAAGAAAGTCGTACTTTCTGCAGTCACTCTCCCTTACCGAGATGGAGCGGGCGACAGACACTGAATTACATGTGGATACATTTCTCAGTATGACCAGCCTCGTGGCTTGGTGGTTGGCGTTCCTGGCTACTAACCATGAGGTCCAGGGTTTGATTCCCGGCTCTATCATGTGCGTTTATTCTTGAAAGGGGAAGACGCCCATGGTGACCATGGTCTGGGTAGTTGGTAGAAATTAGGTTTAAGGGCCCCCCCCCCCCGGCACTTCAAATTCACCTTTCATTCCACCATCATTCTCATCGGGACAACGTAACCGCGCCTAATGGGCGTCCCAACCTCAGAAGTCGGTTACACTTCAGCCCCGCTCTACAATATTTTTCCAAATTATCTCATAAACAGCGCGATTTTGGGGGGGAAAAAAGGGGTTATGGAACCAAAATGTGTGTTTTGACAGACATGAGGAAGCTAACAGTCGCTCTTCGCAATTTTGCGATCGCGCCTACAAAGAAACGCTTATAGCTGGGGTGCAACAATTCTCCAAAAGGGTGACATCAATCAAGCTCCACATTGAGGGCCCATGAACATTAAATGCCACTGTAAAAATTTATTCGCCACAGTCACCTGGCCCACGCCGTTTCTGCACCCCTGCCTTCTTGTAGCTAAACGACAACAGAAAGAGAGAACCCCCAGTCTTTTAAAGGTACTTTTTTTATTATTCTTCAGAGAGAAAACTTCTGATTCAAGGCCAACCTAGTTACTTTAAAATACAGAAAAATTCGTTGTTGTTATTTATCTATTATTCTTTAAAATATGAAATAAATTACCCAGTACATATTTAGTACATTCTGTTTGTCTAAATGCTAGGAGAGAAAACATTTAAGTTCTTATTAATGGTACTAACAGAAAAGTTTTTGCATGAATTATGCATCATTCCACTCTCACTCAACAACATTTCAAAATCGCCCCATTAACCTAAAATATTCGATCACGTGCCCGAGTTTTCTTCCCCATCTTACAGCACAATATCAATTTTTAACTTTCTTGTACAGTGAAAACTTCAAACCGATAACTTTGTTCCTAGCACTCCACCTCTTCTCACATGAAATTTTATAAATACATAGAAGGGTCTTGGGAATGCCGTTGTTGCTTTTGCAAAGCTGCACTGTATTATAATTCATTATAAAGTTAGTAGCTAGCATTTCCCAACCCAATCTACAGTACTGATCATTAAGTATTCTAGAAATAAGTGCTTACGGGCTAAGAGAATCTTTAATGCACACTCGTTTACAATAACTGAATACTTCTTTCACAGCTAGAAGACTAGTAAGCAGGAGCGAAGGTAAAGTTTCCCATTAAGGCTGTGCAAAGTGAGGCCCTCTACAATGGATGCCGTGAATGGAGCAATGTGGTACACACTTCGGTGCTCAAATAAAAACGGTAAAGGTACATTTTTCCTGTGTTTAACTAAGCACCATGCCATGAATAAATACCCGGGAGTGGAAGTAAAGCTCCATTACACGTTCTCAACCTTTGAAATACAGCTTCACGACCCGGCCACTATTCCCCGAGCTTAGAGCGCCGATTATCATTAAATAGGAGACTGGGTGAGCCCGGAACGAAATGGGTGCTGTGGAGTAGTCTGTCCCTGCCGATAATCAAACTCTGATACCCCCACTAATCAAGCCCAGTGCTATGTCACTATAGCTAATGGACTATGTCCTCACGTATGTTATAACGCCACTAGAGGGGGCATGGAGCTAAGCTCCAGGCTCGGCACAGCATGTCTGTGAGTGACAAACGTAAGGCTGCAACCAAATTACGCCCTGTGAGAATGAGCCGTCTATAACCACTGAGGTACATGGCATGTGGCAGGGTGACCGCGAAACATCTGGGCACACTAGGGGCCAAGGAAACAAGTTGGGGAACGTGTGCAAAGCCAACACTTCTAGCGCGTATTTCTGTTACTGCATCTAGTTCTAGTTTCAATATGTGAATGCAAATACATGCTAGTCCCTTATGATTAACATACGTAAAACGATGACTTCCAGCTAAAACCAATACAAATGCTTCCTTAAATGTTCATGTACTTCTAACGTCCACACATCATTGTTCAAATATTTTGACCTATGAACCTTAATACATAAAGCGTACTTCGATAATCCAGGCATGTGTACTGATATTGCGTATTTAATTTCGGAAATGTCAGCATAGTACACGGCATAAAAATTCTGAACCTTCGCTCAGTTCTGTTGAATTGCGTCTAAAATAATACGACTTACGGAAGAAGCGATTAGGACACAGAACTTGCATTTAATTTCTACTTAAACTTTCGTTCCAAACGCTTCTTGTTCCGAAATATACTTGCCCAAAGAGTTACGCTCGAGATCAATGAAAAACTTGCATCGATTTCCATTTAAAATGTCTTAAAATGTCCAGTATAATTGCATATTGCTCCAACAGACATCCATCAGTTCTCTGGCTGTTTCTTGCGTTAAGACGGACGAAATTATTTCAGTCGGCTCTCAACAGGACACGCACGCGCTCAGATCCAGTCGTCTGGCACCTGCCGTATAAAAGAACTGGTCAAAGTGCGCAGATTCACTGTACAGTGATATCGGTAACAGGATCTGCTCCTTGAACTCGCATTGTAGATTCATTCGGTAGACTGCGTGTATATATATATATATATATATATAATTACATTATCTAAGTGGGCCGGATAGTGTAGGCGGTATAGCAACTGCCCAAGGGCTGGACGGTCCGGGGATCGAATCCCGGTGGGGGCGAAATTTTCCAGACCTGTGCAGACCGGTCCTGAGGTCCACCCAGCCTCCTGTACAATGGGTACCGGGTCTTTCCCGGGGGTAAGGTGCGGCCGGGGCGTGCCGCTGACCCTTCAACACCCTCTAGTGCCAAGGTCAAAAATAGAGTAGAGCTATACCTCTACTCTCCCTAAGGGCCTTCGTGGCCTATGAAGGGTGAAACATACCTACATTATCTAAACCGATATGAAGCCTGTAAAAATTTTGTTGGCTTCGTAACCTAGAGGCTGACAGTTCGAATAACGTTATTATGACTAACCTGCATATGTCAACTTAATTTGCACGATCATATCAACAACTCTAGGCAAAAGACAACAAGGTTTCCGCCGATCACCTGCAAAGAAGGTGAATATTTATTTATATAATAACATCTACCGCTTAAGAAAATTTTTACTGGCCGCTATATTGAAACATGTTTTCATCATAATGTTTTTAATAAGAACGCTTTAGTATTCTTGCTTTGACTCTGTGTAGTTACGTACGTACTGAAAAAGTGGAGCAAACTCGTCAAAGATGGAAAAGCCTGCAATAATCAGTGCAGAAGATCAAAACTGGTATAGGGTTGAAACGTCAGAAGAAGAAAAGAAGTTCTGTACGTTGACATCGAAGTTTCCAATGCATTTCTTCCGAAACGTCAGTGTGAACCCCCACCGTAGAAATCAGAAACTGATATGGATGAATGGTATGAATTTGGTGTATATCATATTTTCGATTTCTTTTAGGCTTGGTTTTTCCAAAAAATTTTTTAAAGGGGTGCCTCTTATCCCCTCCTCCCACCGACGGGCTCCGTGAAAGATACGCACTGCGTAGCTCCTCATTAAGCAGTTTTCTCCAGAATGTTCATACTTCTATCACCTGATCAAGGAAATTAAATTACTGGCAGAACCGCACCTGATTGGGTCATAATTTCAACATGCCACAATTCTCATACCTGAACGAATAGGCTCTTCATTTGTCTTCATGGTTGAAACCTCACAGATAGGAGGCTTTCCGTGCAAGACAGAGGATACAAATAAAAAAAACTTAAATGTAAAAACAAGAACATCAGAACCTTATTAATGGCTAGAGGATGTCTATACAAACATGCTGGACATAAGATAAATCATCACACGCCCATACACAGCATTGACTTGCAGTTTTATCTATAGGGGTGGCCAGGTGCCATTCAAAGAATTCATCGTTTGACGCGGAACAAAAGAAAACACTTAAAATCGTTATTCACAAAGTACAGTACAGTCATAATCAAAAGTTTTCAGCTACCTAGAGAATAAATGCCCGAAATTAGATATGCATTCCTTACAAATCCAATTTTGAAAATTACAGTTAACTAATTAAACAACCTATCAACCAACTCCACGGAGCAGGTACATCGCTGATAAGCTAACAGTTTCACAGCTACTCACGACATTATCCACATTTTTTTTAAAATCCAAAGGTCATTAACGTACCCACCTGAGTCTCTGTCCATACACTCCATCATGTATAGACACACTTTAATATTATCCTCTCACAAATAGCAAGGTCTCCCAAGCGGTCTCGTCCTTCATGATTTTCCAACTAAAACGTTTTATGCGATATAACAAAACAGGAGAAAATGAATAGGAATGCTGATGCAGAAAAGGAAAAGAAAGAAGAGGAACAAGAAGAAAAAGGAAATAATATAAGAAAATATATTGAGAAATACAAAAAAAGGAAGATAGCAAATATGTTACAAGCTTTAAGCCCATACTTTTAGTTTTTACAAAATTATAATTCCTGTTTCAAGCCGTAGTACCACTACACACAAACTGTACGTGGTTTACGAGTATAAAAGCCTAAGAGTTTAAAGTTCTATCCGCATGTAGAAAGTTATTCTCGTAGTTACAGATACATAAAGACAGTTTCCTGTAACTGTGGTCTCCCTAAAGAAACAATGCGTCGCTAAGAAGTAGTGGAAAAATGTGATTTTGTCGGTATTGCAGCATGGACTTTTGCCGATAAAAGCCATCTATAGCTGGCAGCACGAATTGATCTGTCAAAGTTTCTTTGAAGAGCTTTTATTGAAGGTCATGACTGCAAGTGTAATGAAACTGTGATTTCATAATGTCTCTTATGGGCTGTGATGTAAAAGAGTGAAGAAACTGAAAGATTATCTTGGAAAGGGTAGCTAGAGATGGAAACTGTAACATTTTCCGATCAGAATTTCAAAGAATGTATAGCACTTCATACAATAAAACAAAATAAAGAACTTGACAGTTACGTTCCTCCGACGAACTACTTACCGCGTTACTACGTAATAATTACCGAGTACACAGCCCATGATGCAATGCATCGTACTCCTCGTGTCTTTCATAACTACGGTATATCAGCAAAATCACCAGTATTCTAACAAACGTCACCAAAAAACCGTTTACGGTAGAAAGGGGCGACGTGTACAATTACAAGAACATGGAGAACAGTTTGTGTCAGCCCTCTGGAAGTGCAGCTTCCTTGCATTCGGGAAAGAGTCTCATTGTCTTCAAATATATTTAAACACAGACATTCTGAAGGCTTACGCTAAACATTTTTCTTTTCCTACCCCATATCCAATATTCTACCACCGCCACGATTTGTCCCATTCCCCCAAAATTTCCCTTGTATATTCTACATGTTTCCCATTCACTTATGTTTTGTCTACAGTAACACCGACCATTCTCACCATTTGTACGTAGTCTTTCTCAGTACCTCTAAGCGAATTCAGGTGTAACTTCTCAAACTAGACCACGACCGCTTCCTTACACACCTTTTACATTTAATTGTTCAAATCGTTCTAAAATTCAATGCCATGTTATCTGAACTACTAATAGCAACGTTAAAAGAAACACATAAGTATGCTATTATTATCCCTTCTATCCAGCGCGGTACCAAATACTCGTATTACTCTGAACGCAGTAAATTTGCATTGCAAAACACACGTGAAAAAGAAAAATAATTTAAGATAAAACAATGAAGCATTTTAATAATGCGTTACAAATACAGGCACAAAAATTTCAATTATTATTATTATTTGATTGTTAATACGATAAACAGAATAATAGACAATTCTTATTGTTGGTGATAATTAACTCTTAATATGAGGATCCAGCTTTTCAGCAACATTACGCTGCGTCAATGGATAACCGTATGCCGACATTTCCAGGCAAAATATTGCCTCATCTTCAAGGGTCGATATGCCGTAGCACTTATTCAGTTTACACTAGCCCAGTGTCATATTACAGAAGAAAGGAATCCCCAGCCACAGTGCTGTAAAATCCTCAAAACTTACAAATGTTAATCCACTTTCCTTCCTGAAGAGATGAGTATGCTTATGAGACCACAGTGCTGCATGTATGTGTCGGTCTTTCTGTATCCCTCTATTTAAAATTCCGAATCATGCCACTTCAGAGCATCCTAAAGTCATAATTTAGAATTATCTTCATTTAGTAGTTGCATGGCGCGCTGAGCAAACCTGGAGAGTGAACGACAATAGTGCCATTAAAACAAGATCACGAAATTGTCTGTGGACGTAGAACTTCGAACACTGCGTAGCATTGGTTAATACTGGGGTGAATTTGGTCGTCATAACGATAAAAATAAATATTTTGTCTTAATTAACACAAAATTATCACAGTAATTAACGCCGCTTTTCTCCTATTGATATCTTCAAATCACTTACTAATTGTGTAGATCATCTGTTTATACATATATCGTGGGGGGGGGGAAGAATTAATTAGAAGGCTATTATTTACAAACAATAAATTGGGCTAAAAGTACAACTGAATGAGAAGGCAGTGGGCCGTATTAACTCGACAAAACACAAAGAACGTTCGTTTGCTGTGTACTGTCCTGAAAATGATGAGATACATTTTGTAAAAATCTTCTCTGCTAATAAGTTGCCATATTATGTTCTGTATACACTATGTCAAATTGTATTACTGAAGCTATTCAGGTGGCCGAGGGCCACATATGTTCAGTTTAGGCGGCCGGAACAGCGTAGTAGGAATAACGACCGGTTACTTGCTGCGCAGTCCGAGGTCCAAACTCCAGTGGGGGCGAGCTTTTCCGGACCCATCCAGACCGACCCCGAACCCCAGCCTCCTGTACAATAGGTAATGGGTCTCTTTCCCGGGGGGTAGAGCGGCCACGATTGCGGTTGGCCACCCACCCTTTTCTAGCGCCGGGGTAGAGCACCTTACCTGCATTTTTAGTTTCACCGCAGTTGTTCAGTGTCAATGTTTTTAAGTGACTGTAATAAATTTTATGGGCCAAGAAATTTCAAAAGTTGCTTCTGAAAAACAGGTGACTTTCTACGCAGATCATTCAGTCGGTATTTCAATTACTTTCTAATGATACGAACATATTTTACTGAATGCAATAAATTTTGCAAAAAAAAAACCAGTGAGTATTCAGAGTAATTGTAATTTAAAAATTTACAAACGAAACAAGTCAAGAGAACGTAGCACCTTATATTGCGGCCCCAAACATCTAGTTGAATTTCGGATTTGGCTTATAACCTGTATTGAGTCTGATGAACCTACCTTACTTTAAAATTGTTGGCAATGAAAGACAACACGTCTTAGTATCTGAAGAAAATTACAACGTATTATATAGACGGCCACCGTCTTATTTT
>JGI20166J26741_11625919_pt1 | contig 11459 bp, 10 predicted proteins | sample TergutCu122P5_FD_26741 | JGI IMG/M metagenome (IMG submission 26741) | reverse complement strand
AAGAAGAAGAAGAAGAAGAAGAAGAAGAAGAAGAAGAAGAAGAAGAAGAAGAAGAAGAAGAAGAAGAAGAAGAAGAAGAAGAAGAAGAAGAAGAAGTTGGCTGAACTGAGCTAGCTCACTGTCATGTCAAGTGGTGAACTCATGTAACACGGTAATGACCTTCAGTTTCCATAAAAGGTGAAAATGTGGTCGTGGGTGGAGTTGGTCCCCAATAAAATAGTGCATATATTCTGTTGGGTGTTACGAAATTGGCAAATCTAGGAACCAATGTATGTCTAAAATTTGGCCATTCTGTTCTCCATGCTTACATTATTTGACTAAGCCACTGCTTTGTTACATTCTTTACGTGTGTTTTAGGCAGGACATCGCCCTTGTGTTTTAAATATACGTATATAAAGAAAAGATAAAAAAGCAGGATCATAGTCTAGGCACATTTCTTTTATCGTAGGAGGTGTAATGAGGTGGCATATGCAGTCAGAGGGAGAGGTGACGAAAACACTGCCCAGATCCCAACTCCGAGACACATTTTAGAGAATACAATGTAAGACTTCTTTTAAGAGTATGTAACTTAAACTTTCGTTTTTGCTACGTTAGAGGCTGGAGGTCTCCATTAGTTTTATGAGCTCTATAATGTTTAAATTCATAAAACCTGTATACTTAACTTTTTACTCTGCTAAATGATGGGAAACTGCGTTAACTTTATGAATGCTGTATTGTTTTGTGTACTCTACAATTTAGCTAGCTTCATTCTTAGTGTCGAAGAGAAAAGCCAGAACACATTAGAATTGCTGTGATATAATAGCCGTTGGAAAGGGAAGGAGCTGCATTAGTGTAAGTGTTAAAAGATTCACTACTATGTAGGGAACGAATCAGACTTATGACCAAATAAGGTAATATTTTGGAAGCTAAAAATGACGACATTGAGATCTAATCAGGAGACGCTTTTGAGACATTACTCACTGACGCTCCTCCCCGAAGCAACGCCCGAGGAACCCCATATAAAAAGGAATTAACAGAATTTTGGGACGAGATTGAAGTATCAGTCCCTCTATAAAGTAGAACTGTACTTGGTCTCCGCATCTGTCAACTTTCATCGGCTTACCTGGGCTGTTTTAATCTGTACTTCAACATGTACTCAACTCTGCTATCTTCATTGTACTCAACGCTGCTGTAATAAATAATTTTGTGTAATCAACTTCAACAAAATCTAGCATTTTGGCCTACGCCAAGACCAGCCTACAACCGCTCATGAAGCTACGTTACCTACTACGCTACTGAGGGGAAGGGTTGAGTTCGAGGTATTTCCCTTTGTGTTCCTGCGGGATAAGTATTTTACTAGAGTTGGTTATCTTCCTGATGGTATTTTTGGATAGAAGTGGTAGGATCCGTGTTTATCGTAAGGTAATGATTCTGAGTTATGAAGATGTTCATTTTGTTGTCGTAATCTTGTGTTGTGAGAATAACTATAGAGCTACCTTTATCAGCTTTTGCGATCATTGCATTATTATTGCTGAGTTTTGTTTTTATTGATTTTAGTGTTCCCATTTCTAAATTTGTGCTATGATTTGAGTGAAGTTTATCCTGTGAATATCGAGTTACTATACGTTCAGCTGCTTGTTTTCTATAGCATTCGCGGTCAAGGTCTGGTAGTTAATTGATAGCTGTTTAAGCTTCGAGAGCTAAATAAGCTGCCCAGTTTTTCTTCTTCTTATGGAAGTTATATTTATGATATTTTTCCAATAAGGATAGCTCTTTATTGGAAAAAGTTATGCCAGTTTTAGTAACGAGCCTAGGGTGGAAAGATTCACGCGTGTCTGGGGTCTTAATTTGTTCTTGCATTAATTTGTCCAATTTTGAACGAAGCTTTTGGTATTTTATGTTGAATGTCACATTCAGTATTTCTTCAAATGTATTTTCAGTATAAGGTCACAATTTATTTCACGAATTAGCTAAAAGGAAGGGTATATGTAAACGTCGTTGATTAAGATTTTACTTCTTAATGCTCAGAAATTTCATTTCGTCTATCGATCTTAGTGGCTTTTAGTTGCATGAATTTTGAGGCTGGGGAAGTGTTGGGGATTTTGATTTTAGCAAATGTAGGGGTCATGTTGTATCGGCCGCATTTTTTATTAAAATGGATATTAGCGTTGCAATTACATAGTTCTCTCTTCAGGTTCTGGTATTGGCGTGTATAGACTGTGATCTTGATTATTTTCCTTATATATGCATTCTTTACGTCGTTGGTGTGGTAGGGTTGGTAGTATGTGATCAGGTTTATTTTGCTGGACCGTGTTCCACAGAACTGCGCCTGTGGAACTGCGTGACATGCAGCGCGTGCTACAAGGAATTCGTCTGATTAAGTCGGACGATCTGTGTGCGATGGTAACTGTGTATCTGTATGGCTGCCCACGCTAAGAACGGAAGAGTACAAAGTTCGTTGCTGCGCAGGTTGTATAAGAGGACAGCGACGTAAAGTGCTGAGTATTCATTAGTTGTTAATCGCGGAAGTTCTTACGCTACTGCTAGAAATATTTTCTTAAACGAAGTATGGTGTTGAAGAAGACAGGTAATATTAAATGCAATGAGGATCTCGAAAGAGAAAGAAGGAAGTGTTCATTCGATCCTTTGGAACTGACCCATCTTCTAGATGGCAGCCCTGAAAAGACCAGGGAAAGAAAAGAACGAGGTATGTGGATTAAAATGTTATGTGGATACGGATAGGTATAGGAGATGGAATGTATTAAAAGTAATGCAGAAACGATGTCTTCGTTGCTTTAACAAAGTGTATAATTGCCCAGATTTTTCCAAAATTTGTGTCTGCATCAAAAGGAAAAGGGGATAAACTGTATTGAAATGTTTAAACAGGAAGTCTGTCTTCATCGCGTGAAGAAAATGTTTAGATGCCAAAATGTTTGCTGTGCTGCACGTATCTACTGTTAGCGTAGCCCATAGGTACTGGATGGGCACTCGTACCGAGAAGTAGTTTGATGTAAAAACGTACCATATATTCCTTTATAGAATGAAATATTCAACAGTCCATTCTCTCATCGCTTCGATATTTTGGGTTACTCAATAATGTGCTTGAAATTGGCGTTTTGGTGTCTTAGGTGCTTGACCCAGTTTACAGGGGATTAAAGTGAGCCACGTAAAATGTTACTTTGTAGGGAACAGGGAACAGAAACCTGGAATCTTACCATGAGGGGAGGGTGACTTTGGAAATGTTTTAATAACATTGAGATGAAGAGAATGTTAGACAAATAATTGAATTGTTGGGAATGGAGAAAATATATATTTTTATAATCACTGCTATTCAGGTATTATTTTTAGAAACTAAAGCTTTTATTGTGCAGGTATTACATTACTATTGCTGTTGTGTGGTGTGGTGTGAGAAAATAATGGTTTATTAAATGTAAGTTGAGATAAGCTTGACATGTAACAATCTTATTGAAATGAACTGAGTACAAAGTATTGGTAATAGAACTGGCTGCAGTACATAAGTGTGAAGAAAGACACTTCTAGAAATTGACCTGGCCTTGCTGAGCATTATGGTGACTGAGAGCAGGTTTTTATGTCCAAAGCAGAATGTTCAGATGATGTGACTCTGAAACACTGTTAGGCACGAAGCAGGATGAGCATGGAAAATGTGGGCAAAATCTACCTGCTTGTAAGCTTCATTGTGTTCTGACAGGTTGCCAGCTGGTGCAGGTATGAAGGTATCTGCCTGTCTTTATATGAATGTTAATTTTGGATTGCTAGTTTGGTGGCATACCTGGAACATTTTGGAGTTCATACTTCAAAATGTTTTGGATATGCCTATTTTTGTGAAAATAATGATTAGTGCACTTCGTGTGTGACCTCATAGAGCTGACCTGCAGGTCCTCATTCAAAATCCCATCAGTGTTGTTATATAAGGGGAGTATTTTTTTAATGGACTATCACTGTTTGTACCAAGTTTATATGTTCATTTCTGTAATTCCCCAGGAGAAATGGATAATTCTGTTATATATTGTGATTAATGTGGCTTATATATTGACATTTTAAATCACCTCTTTGTAAATATTTTTGTATGTATGTGTCAAGTTGTTAAGCTGCATGGTGTATTCACACCAAGTTGTAAAGTTGCCCAACATGCGGTCTGTTACACATTATGACTGTCCTGTTGCCTCTCACTTTATGGACACAAATTTAACTTTTCTGTAATTAATGTATGAGCCAGTTGGGTTGCTTGCTTCTGGTTGGTTGTCCAGGGTTCATTTCTTGGCAGGGACGAAGTTTTGTTCATCCTTCCTGCATTCAGGCTGTGTGTGTAAGGTCTACACTGTACACTGTGAAGCCTGTCCCCACAGTGAGAGTGGCTGAAATGCGAAGTGAGCTGGTGAATGCCGTCCTTTGCGAGTATTAAGAACTCATGAATCATTACATCCATTTGGCTTACTCTGCCTTCTTGCTGTGGTGTTTATGCACGGGAACAACTTCACTTGTAACATAGCAGACATTTAAAAGCATGCCACTCACTCAAGCAGAGTCATTCAAATTACAGTCTCTTTGCAAGATCTGAGGTACCTTGTTGAGTACAGTGACTAGGCTGTGGACTGGACAGCCAGGGTTGCTTTCTGGCAGAGGGAGAGATTTTTCTTATTGCCATCACATCCAAACCAGCCTGGGAGCTCGCTGGGCCTCCCATTACATATATACTGGGGACTCTTTCCGCAGGGATAGAGTGCTGCGGTCTGAAGTCTTAACAATTGACTGCAGCCTTTTGGTGAGATTAAGAATAACTAGAGCTGGACCTCTACTCCCCATACATCTTTATGGCATTGGTGCATAATTAAGTGTAGGGACTTAACAGTGTTATCTTTTTTCAGAATATCTGCTGCCTTAGGTTTCTCCATTACTCACATTGTTACAAAAAATGGGAAGAACTTGAGAAGTTGAGCTTAGACAACAATAAAAAATTGTTATAAAATATCAGTCAAAAGTGAAACAAGTTTGGGAAGACTCCTGAAACAAAGGAAGGAATGTGGTTTTGTGATACTGGGAAGGATTGTTGTTGTTGTTAATAATGTTAATTCACCTTAATACAATAGGGCCAAATTATCCTTATTACATAAATTGTTACAGACTGTTCCATTTTGGAATGTCAGAACTGGAACTGGAGTATTATTAACTTTATTTCATGTTTGTATTCCATTGCAGAACATTACTTCTTATCAGACCCAGAACTTAGGGACACGATACCTCAAGATTATTTAAGTCACAAGGAGAAGTATGAACAGGCTGTCAGAAAAGCATGTACGTTGTTCAGAAAAGTTACACAGTTGCGAGACAAAGGAGGTGATTTGGAAATATTCAGGTAAGGAAATTGTAGTGACTTCTGCTGGTAATGTAATTGTAATACCATGTGCAACATGGACTGCTGTAGGAATTACACCCTGTGTGTCACTGATTGTCCTTAGGTGGAAAAAACATTGGTTTGATTGTACATAATTTTGCTCAAACACTGACGTAGAATTTCACTGATGACAGTAATTGACCATGTAATGAAACATCAAAACCAACTGAGTTCACCAATACAAAAACATTAAGAGCAAGTGATGCTACAGTCTCTCTTGGTCAAGGGCAACACCTAAAGTGTTCACCAGGAAGTAGCACACAATATTGCACAGTAACTTGTGCCTTGTTCCATAAATCGCTCAAAGCCAAGTCACTCAAAGCTGCAGCAGAGTGCTGGGAAAGCCACCCACATAAACCTACAGAAAGTTGTGTAATCCAGTAGCAAGAGTGATTAAAGGACACAAGGGCTATTTCAGTACAATAACAACAATTCTGTTTTGAAGTATGTGGATGATTGTAGTGTTTTGTGAGGTGGAACTGTATAGGCATATGGATGATTGTCATCTTTTGTAAGGTGGTATTGTATAGGCATATGGATGACTGGTTGTTTGTGAGGCAGCACAATATGGGTATATGGATGATTGTGGTCTTCTATGTGGTGGCACTGGATGATTGTGGTTTTGAGTTGAGGCATCCCCGTTGTGTATGTAACATGGAGGTACAGGTAAGGAAGTGAAACACAACTAGTTTGTTAACTATAATGTTGTTAATAGAACGACATGTTTCAGCCTATTCAGAGGCCATCATCAGGTTCCACGATTGCTGGCTATAGGAGGTCAGTATTATCTATGGAAATGGTGGTTAGATGTTGAGATCTCATCATCTGTGCTGTATGGCAATACACATAGAAAAAACTTGCGAGGTCCATAGCTTCGGAGATCCAGGAAGGTGTGTCCCGGAGGTATGGCAGAGATGCAAATTACTCTGTGGGGTCATCGCCCTGGATTCAGATGTCTTGCTGTGTTTGGTGTTGGGGGGCCGCTCCGTTGGTGGTTCGCAGGTATCACAATGCTACCTCCGGTTATAACGCGGACAGGGTCCAGGGAAAAACTACGCAGAGAAACTACACTTTTACGCACTTAATACACAAAATCTGAAACCGTGCAAAGACTAATACATTCATAAGTGTACTATATTCAATACCAAGTGTGAGTGATAATAGCTTACTCTACACTGCGGCGCATATCTACACACTAGTGAACCCACACATGGGAAACCTACCAACCCGGGGACCACCGCACGGACTTAGCACACCACTACACACGCGGCCAAGACCCGTAAGAGGACACCATCCAGCCACGTATGTTACAGTGATACCTGCGATCCACCAATGGAGCGGCCCCCAATGCCAAACACAGCAAAGCATCTGAATCCAGGGCGATGACCCCATAGAGTAATTTGCATCTCCACCATACCCCCAGACACACCTTACCGGATCTCCAAAGCTACGGACTCCACAAATTTTTTCTATATGTACTGCCACACAGCACAGATGATGAGATCTCAACATCTAACCACCCATTTCTATAGATTATATTGACCTCCTATAGCTAGCAGTTGTAGAACCTGATGATGGCCTCTGAATAGGCCGAAACATGTTCTGTTAACAACATTATAGTTAATAAACTAGTTGTGTTTGACTTCCTTACCTGTACCTTTATTATTGTGGTTGTTTATGAGGCAGCACTGGGTAGTCATGTGGATGATTTATTTCTAGCATAACATGTGACTGAAATTTCAGTAATGTTATATATGTAACAAGCAGTCTCACACACACTTTTCATTAATTTTATATCCGAGACACGTTTGGCACTTAACGCAGTATCATCATCATTTCACTGTGTTGATACATTGGTTCTTTTGGGGTTATACATGGATCTGTTACTTTGATATGTAAAATCTGAATTTTAAACCATAAAAATTTAAAAAATGACACCTTACCGTGCACCTTAAAATTTTCACTCAGGTCAGTCCACTGTATAAACATTGCTTTACCAGTTTTGAGTTGATTAATCAGTGTGTCTGTAGTTTATGTCTATATTTTAATCTTCATTAATTTGTTACTGGCATGTTTTATTTCTCACTCTTTTGTATACATCCCATTATCAGTTACCTGTGATGTTCACAGCTGTGGTCGTTATAGTGACCGATTATTCATTATGTTATAGTTGTTACACTTTATTGCTTTTGCCTCATGTTTGTTGTTTGTATGCGCATTCTGGTGGCTGTAGATACTTGTATATGCATGGTGTACCTTGTGGACTGGATGATGTGCTGATGTTTATTTTCATTGATATCTTGGTTCCAAGGTACAAATTCTACTCTTACCATTCTGACATGACTTGCATTGTTGGGTTTCCCAGAAGTCCTGCTGTCCATAAATAACAAGTTGCATATTGTAATATTTTTCTGTTTGTTTTGTAGTATGTTTCATTATCAATTTTTTACGTATGTAACTTTTGTATGTGCCTAGAATTGGACTGTTGTTTGAACTTGCATGATTCTCATTAGTGCTTCCATTAGGACATATTCATGTCCTTTTCTCAAAATATGTTACTTGAGTTAAGATTTATCCCTGTTGTTGTTTTTATATCCCATATGTTCTCTGAATCTGTTACAATTTTCTATCAATTTGTCCAACATATCTTCTACAGCTTTTTGCATTGCGTCATATATACTCAGTTGTTTTGGAATTTATCTTTTGGGGTTTTTGTGGGTTTTAAATTTAGCATTGCAGTGTTGTTGATTTTAGATGTTATTTTCAGATTTGTGTTTTGAACATTTTTGGAAGTATTTGTACATCATGGTTAAAATATGTAAAACGGTTGATGCCAGCAGTCTGGGACCCCATGATATGAGTTCAGCATTGAACTGTGTTTTGTTCTTTTCTGTCCCTTACTTTTGTTGCAAATAGTGGTAGAAATGAGCATTGGTGATTTTTAATGTCAAGAGATGAGCAGAGCTGTAAGGGTTAACAACAACCTGGTGTTATGATGTGACAAGAAGTGTATTTTATTCTAACCTGACATAACTGTGTATTGTTGGCATGAAAAGTTGTTAAGGGTCACTGTGGTAAGGTGATGTAATAGGTAACATTTTGGTGGATTGTATTTCAGACAGACATTGAGTGGCATGTTGGGCAGTGCCATTCTCAAGGATGGCAACCCATTTACTCTTCACTATGTCATGTTTGTCCCAACAATTCTTGGACAGGGAACAGTGGAGCAGCAAGCTGAGTGGTTGGGGAAAGCTTGGAACTGTGACATCATTGGAACATATGCTCAAGTAAAGGAATTTTGATGAATGTTGAAGCTGTTATGTTATGTTAGAGTGAGCGGGTAGCATATTTGCTCTGTATCAGGGAAATCCAGTTTTCAAATTTTGGTCCTGAGACCAGTCATCTCAAGTTCCTCTTCCCCGCCCCAATCCCTTCAGTTCTTCCAAGCAGGTGCCATTATAGCACTTCAAAGTAGGCAATGACACTTCCTTTTGTAGCCTTTTCAGTTCATTCAGTAATGCTGCCATTTGACACTGTGCAGTGTGGTGAAGTAAATGCATAATGTTAAAGGGCTGAATTTCTGAAATGACATAGTGTATCACCCCTGTTCTCAGTTTAGGCCCCAGCATTTTGCACATACTTTTGTAACTTGAAAGACCCTGACTCAACACATTCCCATAAGACATTAAGAGGAACAATGGCAAAAGTATCTCTTATTTGTTTATCCATTTCACCAAGTATGTTTGGTTTTGATCAATAGAATTATTCTCTTAGGCCATGGCAACAAAAAGATTTTACATATAGTAATACTGGGGCTGTGTAGAGGTCATTCTGTTGGTCAAAATCCAACCCACTGACCAGGAAAATGGTTGTTGCCCATCATTGGAAGGTGTAGTATGTGGTAGTGTTGTTATACTTCTTGCACCGTTTCAAAACCATGGTTTTATGACCAGTACAGTTTTTACTTATTACAGGTGACCATTATGTATCTGCTTCATAATAATCCTGTGCAGTTTGTGCTACAGTTGACATCATTAAATGAACTAATCACAATACAAAATCTGGAACAGGGCATGTAGCTTGAGTTGTAGTGCACATATGAAATATTCAGAAGTATACTTCTCCATTGTTCTGTTCATAGTGCATGGTCATATTATACACTGTGATGGGTATAAGCAGGACATACCGGTATTGTATTGCAACAGTGATTTGTAACAGAAATTGAGATAGAAGGAGAAACAGTGCAAGAAATTCAAAAGGGCCAAGTTGCATTTAACATGAGGTACATTTGACAAATAGAAACCACCTATTCAGTCCTCCAGTGAAGAGCAGGCAAGGCAAATGGTAGGTAAAACTGGTTATCCTAGAATATTTTGCTGTTCATCTGGGAAACATTCATCTCCATTGTACCATTTGCCGAGGTTTTCAGCTTGTGTAATACACATGTGGGTCATGGTAACTGCATTTGTTGTCTGTGTTGGAGGATGGTACTTATTTGTAAGTTAAATGTGCATGCTGTAATGTCTGTATAATCAGCATTATTTACTCTACAACCAGATTTAATATTTGCATCTGAGTTTAGTGAAAACTTTTTTTTTTTTAAAAGAAGAATTATAGTTTGTTTGTAACTAACTTTACGTAAGTTTGATGTTGCAGGTATGTTTTTATAACAGTAAGTTTCCATGTAAGTTGGACACTATAGTACTAATAAAATGTTAAAGTATGGCACTGTTATCTTCTGCTGTTCCTTAACAGTTGAGACTTCAAATTTTTTAACCTGCAAGAAAACCTGTGCCAGTTAGTCAGCTGTATATAAAGTACTATGCTTTTTCAACAAAATGTTTTACATCTGTGAATTATTTATTAGTGTAGCTGATGTCCCACCCAACATTCATTCTGAATGTTCAGAAGGTTGTGTGTTAACATATAGGTTTATTTTATTTCCACTATGTCTGTAAGATCTTAAGAAAACCCTTGGTCTAAATTGGTCATTGTCATTAACATCAGCACAAGGTAGGTTCTTATTCTAAAGCATGGTGAAGCATGATCACTTAACACTTTTTTTTCCCTTCCTGTAGGCTCACATTCTTTATTTTTAAACTTTGGCCCATACCTTTGCTTTTGTCTTTGTATTTGTCTGGCCTTCAGTGACCAGTTGATTGTTATTAAGATGTTATGTGAACATACCATAGGGCACACGTCTTCAGTGATATTTTGGAATCAGTCCTGTAGAAGTTGCTAGCGTATCCAGGGCAAATTTTTAAATTCAGGATTGTAAGGGAATAATTTTGGGTTCCATTTACATGTAAATTTAACATGGAACTGGAATTATATTGGAAATAATTGTTTCAGAAATCTCGTTATTTGTTTTTAGACTGAACTTGGACATGGGACTTTCATCAGGGGTTTGGAGACAACAGCCCATTATGATCCTAAAACTAAGGAGTTCATTCTCAACAGCCCAACTTTAACATCTTACAAGTGGTGGCCTGGTGGATGTGAGTATTTTGTTTGCCTGTGCCTTATAAACAGAACATTTGTACAGAGGTACTGTATTTCAATAATTAAGCAATGACATGTCATTTTGTGCCAGCAGATCTCAAGAAATTGTTTCATCTTACAGGAATTAGTACAGCTTCATGTACTATAAGCAGCTGTGTACTAACAACTTTGTTGCCAAATTACAATACATTCTTTGTATGTATTTTTAATTCCAACTATCTTGAGATTTTTGTTTTATCCCCAAAGAGCGTGTGCGTGTGTTTTGTCATGTATGTAGAGTTCCATACTTGTGTGATTGATGTTTTCACCTTTGTGTTAATGAAAACTCAAATTTTGTGATATGTTGAATGGTAAACAGTGACTGACTGACATTATTGATAATGTAATGATCTCACCGCTGCCAACCAGTTGTAATGGTCTGCTCGGTGCAGATCTTACGTAGGAAACCTAAAAACCTAACTCTCGCCAGGCTTCTATGGTTTCGGTAGTACTGCCACCAGATAGTGATTTATTTGGGCTGCAGGTCACTATCAAACTGCAGGAATCGATCGAAATACACTAGGCT
>JGI20166J26741_11625808_pt1 | contig 11460 bp, 4 predicted proteins | sample TergutCu122P5_FD_26741 | JGI IMG/M metagenome (IMG submission 26741) | reverse complement strand
GTGTATCCTTCAGTGGCCCAAAAAGATGAAAATCTAATGGCGCCAGATCAGGACTATAGGGGGGATGGGGGAGCACAGTCCAACCAAATTTGGCGATTGCCTCCTGGGTTCGTAGACTTGTGTGAGGGCGGGCATTGTTGTGCTGAATCAGCATGTCTCCTGGATTCCTGTTAGGCCGCACTCGCCGGTAATGCTGTTCCAGTTTTTGGAGGGTTCTGATGTACGCATCCGAATTGATTGTCTCACCCCTGGCCATCACAGCCACAAGAATCACTCCATCAATGCCCCAAAAGACGGTGATCATGAACTTTCTGGCGGAAGGAGTTGTCTTGAACTTCTTTTTTGTGGGTGGTTGCGGATGATGCCATTCCATTGACTGCCTTTTCGTCACCAGCTGATAATGGTGAGCCCAGGTTTCGTCACCTGTGACGATCCGGGACAGAAAGGCCTCCCCCTCAGCATCAAAATGCTCCAACATTTCAGAACAGTTGGTTTTCCTTTGACGTCTGTGCTCGATTGTGAGACTTCGAGGAACCCATCTTGCGCATACCTTTGAATATCCCCAAGCGTCAATAATTGCCATTGCACTTCCATTGTTGACTGAAAGCTGTATGGCCAATTGCCGAATTGTGATGCGCCGATCCATGTGAATGTCATCAGCGCACTGCAGCATGTCTGGGCTGGTGGCTGTGACAGGACGTCCAGACCGCAGTTGATCATTCAGCTCAGTTTCTCCACTTCCTGAAGCCTTAACTCTCCGAACCCAGCGTCCAGTGGTGCTCCTATTGACTGCACAACTTCCATACACAGCACACAGCCATTTCTGAATGTTCCCCACACTTTCTTTCTCTGCCACTAAGAATTCAATTACAGCTCGTTGTTTGTAATGTGTGTCAGACACAGATGCCATTTTCATAGACTACTACAGCAGCGCTATCTGTCGGACGACCGTCTACTTATACACGTGTGTAATAAACATCATTGTTGCTACCTCTCAATTTTCACATTGCTATCTTTATTCTGGAATAAAAAAAAAATGTGGGCATTAATTTCTGAGCAACCTACATACTATACATTATTACTTAAAACTTTATTAAATTTTGTTTTTAGAAAAGGAAAAGGGCAGTCTTGTTACAGTGACTAATTGCAAATATCACTTTTTTTTTCCTTCCCACTGCCTGGAAATATATTTGCTAATTACAGGAAGCCAGAAGCATTGTAATAGTGGTGTATGGCACTTTAAATTGCACCATGTTCGAAGACAGCTGCAATCCTTTGAAGATAATGGCATTAGAGAAACTGTTGAAAATTCCTGACATAAATGTACACAATGAATTGTGTTACAGCATACTTGTATCTGTTGACATATTATCTACTGCATGGCAGATTTTGATTTGGTAACTTTTCTGTGAAGCTGGTGTGAATATGTATTCTCAGAAATCTCCCATAAAAGGAAATCTGGACTTGTGATATCACCTATCTTTGAGATAGATTGAAAGTGTAACAATGATGTGCAAAAGTTATAAATAGTCACATTCTCTTGTTAAAGTCATTTTTTAATGTATTCGATGTGTTCATGGTGATCACTGTGAAGACTACCACTGTCTATAACAGTTTCAGTTTTCATCAAACAGTGTGGTTGACCGGTTCATATTCCTGTGTGGCCATCCTGATTGTAGGTTTTATGTTATAATCTGAGCTGCTGGAAATTATTGTTAAAAAGAGACCAGAAACAAAAAGTCTCCAGTTTTCATAAGTGTGTTGTACAGGCATTTGATGGCAGATGTATTCAGAAAAGTATGTTTATTGCTGTATTTACTTCCAGTTATTTTACTCATTGTTGCATAACACACTTTCCCATGTAACTATTCAAAATGAATATTCTTTGCTCAGTACTGTGTACTGTTCTTTTACATCATAATGGAAACAAAAAGAAAATGGGTTTATTGATAGATCATGTTTTTCTGAGATTAGGTATAAAAATAACATTTTGCTTAGCAAATGAAGTTAGAAAAGTGGTACCCAATTAGTTGTTTGTATTTTAGATAGGTAAAAATTACTTCTACCTATCTTACATCATTTATGTACATTCTAAGAAGGTATGAAATAATAATAATGTACTGCCTTTTCTCTCATCCCAAGGATTTGGAGCCACGTGCCAGAGACCAGGCACAGCATATAATGCAAATGCTGCAAGTTTATGAAACCCATCACTCCAAGGACACAACAAATAACATTCCAGAGGTTTGTATAATTGTATCTTTTGCAATTTTTTCGCCATTTTCATGAAGGCTGTATCTTTATATTGCCCCTTTCATCCTTTGAACCAGTGGACTAATTTGCACAGAATTTGGTATACATTTTATGCCACTGAGGGCACCATAATTCCATATTTATTGTTTCTTTGTGATTGTTAATAACAGCAAGGTGGACAAATTAATTTGTGGGGTGGACTCAACACTTAATTGAGGGTTGAGAAATTACATGGTAACAGACTTTAAAAAGTGTGCATCTTTGTTGAGAGATCTTGTTCTTTGTTTAATATTAAATGTGAATTACATAATTATGTAGGATGATAAGCAGTCGAAAATTCTGCACTGTTTTAACTTGATTAAAAAGGTAATTATAAATTGACAGCATTTTGGCTTTGTTAACATTTATGTGCAGCTATTAGTGGAAACCATTACAGGAGTAATATGAGTTTTAGGGTGAATATTGTTTATATAATTTCACATGTACACATGTGGTGACAACATTGCACTGTTATTTCCTTGTATATGACATAGTAATAGTTGTAAACAGTAAGAATATTGTGTGTGGTATAAGTTTTTCACAGCATTGGTGTTCTGGGATATGATGCAGTGTTTATTGCTACTTTGTTACTAGTGTTTTGCTCCCATCTTTAGTGTTTCCAAAAAAGTATGAGTTCGTGGGAGAGCTGGTTGCATTATATGGGGAAAGAGTGGGATAGTTGACGCTCGTAGTGAGTCGGTAGGAAGCACGGTGTGGAGGGGTGGCATGGTTGAAGTGGATAGATCCTGATGGAGGCAAATAAAGCGGGCATAAGTGTTGGAAGAAATATATGAAGAAATGTAAGAGGAAGGAGAACTAAGTAATGACAAATTGAAGAGACTGAGGAGGGAGAACCAAGTGGAGGATGTAAGGCAAAAGGAGACCCTGGATTTGTTGCTCTTGAAAAGACCTGTAATGCTATTGTTTATCCTTGTGTGTAGGTTTTCTTCATTCCTTTAGGGCATGATTGTTTGGTTTCTATGACCTGCTGAAGACTAGGCTATCATCCCTGTTCGTGTTCCTTGCCATTAGCAGGCTGTCTGTATGACTCTGCCTACAACACCACTCCTCTCCTCCTGTTGGTTCACAACAACAATTGCAGTCTCCTTGAAACACTGGTAACAATTTACGAATCTCAGAAGATTTGCCTAGAAGTCAGTCTTATGGCAACATTCTCTTTGGGTGTAAATGACCTTGACCATGCTTTAATTAAAATGAATTTACCTTTCTAGATTGAACCAAAACTGAGAACAGAAAGTGTATCATATGCAGTGGGAATGATTATGCGGCATCGTCAGTACAACTATAAGTGTGTGATATATGGGTGGGATTCATTGTGCGCAGCTTCCCAAGACTGGATTCAACAAATGGGTGTTGAAAATTTACCAAAAAAAGGCCACCAACCTTTCTACAATGTCCTTGTGGAAGATGGATCCACACGCTACGCTGCACAAGGTAAAACTATTGTTATTGGTTTCAGAAAATTGTCTGAAAAGGGAGGAGTATTCTTTTACATCATTTTACAAGACGATACCTCAGGCGTATGTAGCAGGTTACTGCCATTGATTTTGTTTCAAGAATTATCCATTGAAGTTGAAGCATAGCAGTCAATAAATTTGTTTTATTTTTAACAGAAAATTTGGAGGTAGCCCTTGAACCTGTACAGGTGGAGCATTTGGAGGTGGGTCGTTACTTTGAAAAGTTCTGCAATGTTTACTATGTGCCGAATGCAGAGAAGCAAATGGAATATCCACAAGATGGTGAAGTGAGACTTCGATTCAGTGCATTAGCAAAATCAAAGTGAAATACCATGAAGATGGGAAGCTTTCAGAGCATTTTGAAAGTATCAAGGTGATTTTCATTTTCCTTAGTAGAAAATTGAAGAATATTGCCTTTTCCCATCCTTCCATCTCTCAGTCATTGTGGTTAATGAAAATGAAATTGATGGCTTAAATGTTTACAGAAGTTGTAATTTGTGTATCATTTATTTATACTGAGTTTAATTTTTATTTTCAGCATGGTGTCTAACATCGTAAGATTAATGCTGCTGAATTTTGTCTTAAACTCTGTTTCAATTCAAACAATTTACAGTACATCTAAATATTTTCAGTTTGTCAGTATACTGACAGAGGTATACTATTGTGGCTTTTCCTTTAACTGCATCACGGTTCATTTGAAAAGAGGTGAATAAATATTTTCAGTGATCTTTTTATCAGAATATTTGTTAATACTCCATTGTATGTAGTTAAATCATGAGTTGTTTTGAATATGGTACAATCACATCTGCAACCTTTGCATAATTGTGCAGGACATATCCTTGTACTGAAATTTCTTTAAAAGTGGTTAAATTAATGTAATTGGTGAGATTTTGTGTGTGATTGTTTAGAAACTGGCCTTGTTAGTTTCATATTTCCCCATGTATGACATGCTGTAAACCTGACCATAGTATGAACTCCACATTTTCCTTCATTGCGCTAAGTACAGTAAGGCAGCTAATGTGTGGAGAGTCCTTCTAACAGTAACAGATTATGTTTATGATTGCATTTCATCCTGTACATTCTTTGAGTTTCCTGTAAGTGTAATCCACATTTATTGAGTAGGAGTTAGCGCTTGTGACATAGTGGTGTGGGATATTCATGAACAGGATGCCGAGAGGAATGTTTAGCCTGGAGAAGGGAAGTAACAGTAGGCTGAAGAAAATATATTCATGAGCTTCATAAGTTGTTCTTGCTCCTAAATGATAGTAGGACTAGTGTAAGCCTGTTGATATTTCAAAGGGATATAGTTAAATAACACTTTGTCATTATTACCTAATCTTTGTAGCTTTAAAGGTTCTAGAAATACAGTTGCAGTTACACTGTGATAATAAATATGACACAAGAACAATATGGTCTACATGTTTCTTCTACCCAGATGACATAGTTTGTGAAAGGTGGGCACTGTAATACTGACTCAGTTATACTAACCAGTGTCATTTGTTGCTGCCATCTTCAGTTACCATTCATAACCACTACATACTTGCACATGCATAACAGAAAGGCAAGTGGTCAGTGTCGTCTTCTGGTGATCTGCAAGTACTTGCAAACATACATAATGAACACAGTTTCAGAAGAACAGGCCCTAGCCTGTTACATATAAAAGAAAGCCTAACAAAGGAGGAGGATATGGGTGGGGCATGAAAGTGATGAGTAAAAAATTTTGGTTGCAAAACTAAAATGAAAGATAATTGAAACTGTAATTTTATTTATTGTTTTTACTTGTTTTACAATAATGTAACACTAATTTTGAATGTGCAAAAATGTTGAAACATCCAGCTTCACTTTCATTGTTACATTCATACTTGTGAAAATTGGTGCAACATGACAGAACAAATTACAAGGCCATCAGCTCCACTGTTTAAATATTTTGACATTTGGTGCATAGAGCTTATCTCCTACAGATTTATAGGTCTGTACAAGACAGTGAGGCCAGCAGTTAAGGAATAATGAAGTGTGGGAGTAATGGTATAGTAGCTGTTTACAGTAATTGTGTATAATGCTTCTATCATTCACATACATACATAGTCTAAACAATGGAATGACCTGTAATACAGAATCAACTATTCAGTATTTAACATAGATGTGTGCACACACAACTTTATTTTACCTAATTTCACACTGAAGCCTTTCACTGCTTTTAGGTCAGTTAATAGAAATGGTAGTCCATGCTCTCTCGTAGAGTCATACAGTCCACTTCATCAATTTTTAGTGTGCTAGCTTTGATGTTAATTTCTTCTTCCAACTGGATTTGTGTCTTACGCAAGTAACGTAAAGACCCTTGAGCCTGTTAACAAATAATAGTTTTTATATCATAACATTGTAATGCAATACTAGAAAATATCTGTAACTTTGCATTCAGATTGAAATTTACCAAGGAAACCTAAAATAAAATTCATACTGACAAAAGTTTTTATTACTTGCAGGAGTTTTGTCTTCTTACAACTCTTATCCTATTACTGTACTACTGTTCTATTGTTTACCAAGGTTTGAATATTTAAGAGCAGTAATTGGCAGTTTTCTGGTGATTGTTCTGTACTAATTTCATCAAAACCCAAATGATTGTAGCACTTACTGTGGAGTACCAACTGAACTGCTGTTATTAATGACAGCAGTGTCCTTTACTAGAATTTGAATGTGCCAGTTAATAAGATGGGCATTGTATAGAAAATGTAACATTGAGGCGCATTTGCTGCATAACCACTGTTTCCATGGAAAAGCGATAAGTGCTAGTATTAAATCATCTGAGTGTGTGTGTGTGTGTATTCTTGCCTTAGCCATCCAGCATGGAAATCACATCTCCACATCGTTTTATATTTTGACCTGTAGCCAGTCTGGCTGTACCAAAATTTTCCACATTATCTCATAAATTGCATGATTTTCTGGAAAAAGTTACTGAACATAAATTGTGTTTTGATTTTCTCTAAACCTTTTCTGAAACATTTCTCATTCTAAGAAGAATTGAATAAGATATTATCATAAATGTACTGTGTGGTATGTACTGAGTCCTTATATACAGCAGACACCTTTTGTCTTTAAAGGGTTCACTTTTGTACATATAAATGCTGCTTTGAAACAAAAGATTATCTCTTGACTAATGGCCTTTTATAATGTGTGTCTGTATTCTTGTCTTAGTTGTTGTAGCATGCAAAGCACATCTTTTCTATGCAGCATTATATTGTCATATGACCTTTTTAGCCGTACAATATTTTTCCAAATTATCTCATAAACAGCACAAATTTTGGAGGAATGTTATTGAAGACAGAATGTGTGTTTTGATTTTCTCCACAACATTCGTCATTCTAAAAAAAATTCAGTGAGATATTATCATAAATGTACATAGGTCTTCACATAAAGTACCCATTATTCTTGTAAGATTTTAATGAAAACTGAATTCTCTTGACAGATTTTTGGAAACATACTCAAACACAAAATTTAATGAAAATCCATTCACTGGGAGCTGAGTCGTTTCATGTGGACAGACAAACTTGATGCTAATAGTCAGTTTTTGCAAGTATGCTAACACCCCTAATAATCAGTATATCGTACTGAATGTCTGAAGGACACATTAAACATTCATTTGTAATTTTTTCTATAATAGAATGCAACTCTCATTGCAGGTGAGAGCATCTGTTATGGCATCATGAGCCAATGCTTTTTGAATTCAGTAGGGTATAATCTTGTACGCTGAGAATGACATGTTGGACAGCATGGTGTATTGATCAACATGTCATATTCAGGAGTTCTTCAGTCAAATTTTGGATATTTAGATGCTTTTTATTATTTCCTTAGGTCCTTTATTGCATGTGGAGGTGGATGGTACTATAATATGGGATAGTACTGCCTTTTTCCAGGGAACCCACATAGTTCATAACCATCACACCATCTCTTATTTCATGCTGTGTAAGTTATGTCCTTCGTGCAACAGCATTCAATAAACAAAACAGTAAACACAGTGACAGCATGTGTTATGTCTTTCTTATAAAAGCATACTATAAAATTTTAATTTGGTTGTCATCAAATATGTTATGAGCCCAAATGTATAAGTCAAGTGGGTGCATGTATGCAGTAACTGCCTCAGAACTAGCTTCTTAAGAAACAGCTCTGTTTAATTACACTATAAGGGGAAATGAGTTTTGGAAGAGGTTATATGTAAAAATCAAAAGATGTATTTTTTTTATTGTTAGAAAACAGTAATATTTTCTAATCCTATTTTCACAGCCATACAAATTCAATGCTTTCTTATTACTGATAAATATTTCATGTACTACATACTTCACATAACATTTCTTGCAGTGCTGAAACATTATCTCTTAATGCCTGTACTTCTGTCACTAATCTTGTTTCCACTTCATCTCTGGAAAAGAGAACAAAAATAAAGAAAGCATGTTCATTTATGGGCATCAGCAAAGCAAATTGAATGTGTTGGACCCTGAACTGAATTCCTCTTGAAACTATTAACTTCTGGAAAATGTGCCTTATCCATTTTTACACTGCTTGATATTTAAATAAATCATATTTCTCTGTGGTATGTGTGTACTAATTTTTGTTGTTGAATGATTTTCCCTTGGCAACTGCATCCTTCTATTTTCACAGTATTACTTACAGGGGTCATTCAAATGAAAACTGGAAAAATTATACAAAATGATTTATTACAGAAACACAGTAAAATTACATTAATCTATGCTGTATTCCCCACCAGGTTCTACACACCTCCAGCGTTCCATTGAAGCATAAATCGCATGGGAGAAGAAGTTTTTATTGTTATGCCAAACAGTCCTTGCATCCCCTCCCTTACCTCCTCATCCAATCCAAAGTTTTGTCCATGTAGAGCATCATACAGGGGTCAGAAGAGGAGAAATTTGCTGGATGCCAAATCTGGTGAAAATGGCAGATTGAGTAACACCTCCAGTTTTAAACCGTAAATCTGTGTAACGGTATGAGAGGCTGTATGAGGTTGGGTGTTGTCATGATGCAGACATGCCAGAAGACAACAAACGATGGCAATTGGTTTGAATTGCTGGCTTAAGCTTTTGCTGCAGCACATCACTATACCTTTCACTTTTCATCAACTTGAAGTTATCACAGGCTGTTTCACATTGCAAATTTTATGCAATTTTTCCAGTTTTCATTTGAATGACTGTTGTATATTTGTCAAAAAGACATACATTGGAAATGTAGCTTTGTTAACTGTTGAGAGGTGCTGGACTCATCCTTTCACTGACCACATGTGACACCAAATCCTGAATGGAAAGGCACATGCTTCTAAGGACGGTAGGATGTGTATGGTGCAGCAAATGTTAATGTAGATGGTCTCTCTTTCCAATTGCCTCGCCTGTTTGTAATTCGTCATTGCTCTTAGTAGTATTTACATAGTATAGTAATGAATGTTGATTTAAAACTGAAACACCCCTTAATATCTCAGCAAGCCCACATCCATATGTTTTACTCAAAATTAGCACCTAATTGCACTCAGAAGAATATAAAAATATTTTCATAGAATATAAGTTACGCCAATAATGTTTTGAGGAAAATATTTTCGCTAATATGCAGGTGGTTACTGAATTTGGTATCCGCAAAAGACTGAACTTGATTTACATACTGCTTAAACAAATGGCTGCACATCCACATTATTTAATGCGGCAAGTTAAATGCATTTAAACTGCAGAGTACAGGGCTGTCATGAGAGGCAGACTGTCTAGTGGAGCAGCAGACAGAGACTTCCTAGATGCCAGTTTCCCAACTGTTCTGGTTTTCCTCTATGTATATATGGAAATATAGAACATATGGATTGCTTCTTACAGAGGCAACCTTTCAGGTATTAAATTAAATTAACAGGTTTTGTCAGGATGTCTTGTTACTCAACTCAAATTCATGAGCATGTGATTTTAAGAGATGATGCAACTGTATCCCCAGTTTCAACTATGTACCAGGTAACCAACTGGGTAATAACATATGCCACCTGAATGCTGTGCTTTTTTTTTTCCAACAATTTGTAACACCATGTAAATAAGAATGTATATAAAAACACAAACCATGTGTTCTGTAAGAAAATAAATATAAAACTCTGCTCTAAAAATGAGAAAAATAACAGTATTCTCACTCAAGACCAAAAATAACTGATTATGTGAATTTATGAGGCACGAGTGACGCTAGTGCCATTGGTCCAGAAAGGATGTAAAGAGACATGTAAAACTTTGTTATGGTAACAGTTTTGTAGAATATAAAGCAATATGGTGACTGAGGAAACACATTTTTCTTTGCACTTTGGTTTGAGGGCAGTAACCTCTGAATAATTGGATGTAGTAATCTGAACTATGGTACAGAAATAGACCAGAAACATTCTGCCATTATGTGTGAAATATTTTGTCAACAGTTACAGATATGATAATGATGTGAAACTTCTACATTTTATTCAGTACATTTAATGTGTACAAAATGCTGTACTAAGTTCTTCATAAAAGTTAAATAAGTACAGTAATATAGAAATAAATTTGTATCAGATATCTATGTGACAGGATAGTTTAGTGTGCTCAGAACTTTATATGCATCTAGTTACAACTGTGTAGATATGTTAGTATTTGAAAATCTTGTAGTTTATTTGTTTAGATTCACCTTGTCCGTTCAATTGCAGATCTTTTTACCCTCTGCTCAAGACGAGTATTTGCTAGAGCCATGAAGCCTTCCTTATCTGCTATGGCCTTTTTCAGGCGTGTGATGTTGCATAACATTTCATTTGCTTGCCGCAATGTCTGAAAGAATTACATATAAAATAAAATCATTCTCATTACTGTTAGACTGAATAACCCCAATATTTATTAAACTAGGCCATATATTTAGCTGGTTTTTGTAATATAATATTTGTATTACCTCGTGATGTTCATTTTCCAGTTTAAGTTTGGCTTCTCGGGTTTCTGCAATTCTCTGTCTGAAAGCCTCATTTGTAACAATGAACTGTTTCCACAGATCTTCTGTAACTTGTTTCAGAAGTAGGTCAATGTATGAACATAACTGTTGTGCTTTATTGACTTCCTGGGCTGCACGTTTAATGAACTTCATAGAGAAGTGTTCCCATTCTTCTTTTGTTACATTACTGTTAAAATGTATCAATTATAAAAGCATAATTTTTTATTTAAGGAGAGTGTAAAATGAGATTATATAAATTTTAACATCATCATACTACGAGCTGGGATAGTGTAGTCAGTATAGTGACTATGCTATGAGCTGAATAACTAAGGAGTCTTGGTTCAAGTTCCAACACAGATGAAACTGTTATCTTTTTCAAGGCAACCAGATTGGCTTCGGGGCACAACCAGTCCGCCCTTCATTGGGTACAGGGGGTGCTTGCCCTGGAGATAAAGCAGGTGAAGGATGAAGCTGACCACTGCTTATCTCCGTCTAGTGCTGAGGTTAAGAACAAGTAGAGCTACATACTCCACTCTCCCACATGCCATCATGGCATGGACAGTGAAACCTTTACATTTGCAAGGTTATATGCCAAAGGTACAAAGGCAGAAATCAGTATGGCACATTAGATTAACCCTTTGGCGCCGGAATTTCCTTTTAAATTTTAGCACATCCTGTATTTAAAATGTGAATAATACAGGAACCAAAAAAGGTAGCATTATGAAAT
>JGI20166J26741_11625697_pt1 | contig 11460 bp, 6 predicted proteins | sample TergutCu122P5_FD_26741 | JGI IMG/M metagenome (IMG submission 26741) | reverse complement strand
TCGTCCCAAGTATGTCCGGCACGTTTGAGTAAAAACTCGTTTAGGGCTGCGCCTGTCAATTCTTGTTTTACGCTTCCGCTACGGTAATAATATCTGCCTCGCAAGGAAATTGGCACGGAATAGGGCTGTACGATGATTTCAATAAAGTATTTTTCATCTTCCTGCAAAAGATTGACTTCGGCAGTAATCCCCATATTGTTTTTGATTTTATTGGGAAGTTCTTCCATCAGTTTCTTATGGTCTGACAAACCTACAACGGTTGCGACATCGTCTTTGCCGATATAAATCCTTCCGCCTTGCGCATTGGCAAAGCCGCATACCCATTTTAGGTAATCGTCGTGCCATGAGGACTTGTATTCTATGTTTTGTTGTTCGGGCATAATATTTTTATTTTAATCTAATTTCAGGCATATACTCTTTAAACTCTTCATCTATTTTATGACATTGCTCTTTAATTATTCCGCGCCTATGGATTGCAGGGTTGAGGCAATAAAGTTTGAACTCGTCTTTGTTTAATTCTTCAATGCTTGTTACGTGCGGGAATAGGAGTTTGGAATAGGCTGTTGCAATACGCTGTACTGCTTTCAGGTCGCGTAAATCGCTCTTTTCTTCCGAATAAACGACTTCATTAACAAGCATTGAGTATTCAGGAGCAGTACGCAACAAGTGAAGTACTTCTGAAAAATATTCAACATTCAAAGTCCAATCTTTTAAAATCATACTTTTGTTCATTCTCGGCAAATACCATCCTTCAATAAAGCCGTGAAAACGGTCTAATAACGCCGATTCTCTAAAACTTTCCGGTAATTGTACAAAATATTTGTTGTGTCGAGGCACGTTTGCACTTGTAAGTTCAATATTTCCCATCAGCATTGTGCTACATTCTGACAGAAACTTGTAATTATCAACCGTTGCATTTCCTGCTTCTAAATACGATTTCAAAATTGCCTGCATTTCTGGTGGGTCTTGAAAAATGATTGTTTGAATTTCATCAAAGGTAACAAAATCGTAGTTTTTCATTATGCCGGGTTGTTGGCGATTTTTGTCGTAAAAAAGTTTTGCTCGCGATACTTTTCCACCGCTAATTAACCAACCGTATTTACTCAAATTGCCAAAAACATACGATTTCCCTGTACCCTTTGGCGCAAGTTCAATCATATTCAGGCGTGGCTCTACAAAAATTAAAAGCCGTGTTAAAAACTCCAATTTTTGAGTTGTACCGCTGAAACTTTCGGGATTGTATTCCATTGCAGACAAAAGTACATCAATCCATTCTTCCGTTGCAAATTGCTTTCTGCAATCACGAAAATACTGCAAATCAACTCTATAAGGTCGAAATGGTTTATAGTCGGCAAGTTCAATATATCCCTTTTCTTTACCGGCAGGCGGAATATAAATCAATTTGATTACACCCCACTTTTCGCCGTCAATCAGGTCTTCTCTGTGCTGACTTACAATATAATCGGGGATTACAGCTTCGTTTGATTTTATTCCGGCATCAGGAATTGCAAAACAAACTTTACCGCCTTTAATATCAGTAGTAATAATAAAACGAGTAAGCAGTTGAACTTGTTCCTGCCGCAACAAACGATTTTTTACAACGTTGTTGTCGTCGGGAATATGTTTATCAAGAAAGTTATAAATGGCTTCCTTATTTAGATTCCCATCAGAATCAATGTGCTTTCTAATCAGAAAGTCCTTGACAAACGAAGGCAAATTTCTACCGCTAAAGACGCTGTAATTGTCTTGGTCTTTGAGAATTGCAATATCAGGGAAAACCTGCTTTATTTTTTGTCCTATGTAGCTCATATTTTATTGTATTAAAACAGCTCTTCTTCTTCAAATCCTTTATTTTTTTGTGTATCAGAAGCATCGTTTTTAATTTGTTGTTTTGTATCAAAAATTGTTTCTTTTGTTCTTTCTGATTTCTTATTTGAAATTATGATAAATGGCACTAAAATTTCTTCCGGAGTGCAACCGCCATGAACTTCACGAACAGGTTTTGTATTCAAAGAAGCGTGTGTTAAAGACACTTTGAAATTGTCTGCTCCATTTTTATGGCGAATGTAATCAGTATCTTCGATAGTTTCTTCACTGTCAAGTTTAATATAGCGCCCTTCGTGACTTGCTTTTGCCGTATATTTTTTTGAAACAACCAAACGCGAAAGTGCAGTTAAACCGTGGTCGGAAACGATTGCAATAGTAGTTTCGGCAGATTGGTTTAGAATTTTATTGAAAATGTCTTTTACAATCTCAATTCCCTTGCAAATCGTTTGCGGGTATTGATACAAATTGTTATGAATATAATTATCCAAATCATCAATCTTAACAACGCCTTCAAATTTGTTGTGTTCTGTGCTTGACGGAATACCTGTTTTTGCAATATCCAACTTTTCAATTTGGAAATTCGATTTGCTTATAATCTCTTTTATTAATGATAGATACTCAATTCCAAGCCCGTCAATCCAATATGCTTTATCAATTTTTTCTTTTGCCAACAATTCTTTGGATAATTCAAATTCGTTAGCGTTATACCATTTGAAAAAAGTATCTTCGTTAGCGTTTTTATCAGTTATAAAGGCTTTTATTTCATCTGTGTATCTATCTTCAACCTTCGCTCGCTTGTAGTGTTGAATGTATTTATTTGTCCAACTATCAAGTTCTAAGTCGTTCATATATGCGGCAAAGCCGGAATAACGATTTTTTAATTCCGACAAAGGTAACTTACCAACTTTGTACCATCCAATAAACAACTCTTTTTCAAAATCAAATCTACCTGAACAAAGTGAAATTGCCTTGTTGGTATCGGTTTTGACGATATTTAAAATCTGCTCTTTTATTTCCGACAAATCCGATTCAGATAGTTTATATTGTTGTGCAAACAGGTTTAACAGAGCGTTACGTTCTGCAATCTGACTTTGTGAATTTGTATCAACGAAAATTGAGAGCGCGATTTCTCGAAATAATCTTAATTCAGAATAATCAACACAATCAAAAATAATGCCGTTAAGGTATTCATTATCAGCGATAAATTGCAAATAATAATGTTTGAGAAGCCAACGGTCAAACTCGGTAGTATCAGGCGAAGTCCATTTGTTTAAAAGGTCTTTTATTGTAAGTTTGTGAACATTAAAATTTTCTTCTACAAATGCCTTGAAAGAAAATGAATTATCTTTTATGTATGGTAAAAGTTGTTGCCAAAATTTTTCTTCTTCTGTTTTGTATGGAATATTTATATGTAAATTGTAATATTTTTCTATAAAACTATAAGCCGAATCAATTTTTACAGGTGTAAAAATATTATCAGGTTGAGAATGTTTTGCATAAATATTGATTGGCAAAGACGAGCATACTATTTTTTCTGGAGTTGGGTTTGATTTCCAAAACTGTAACCAATCATACATCGTTTCTAAGCCGCGATATTCGTTGGGGAATTCTACACTTTGAGAGTTCAACGTAAGAAAAAGCGCTACAGTATGTTTTTCGTTCGTTTTGATAGACCATACAGGCGCACTTTCAGCAATTCTGCCAAAAGAATCTAAAAATTTAGAAAAACGATTTTCTAAACCAATCAAAGGAATATAAATTCTACGAGTTAAGTTATCTTGCTGATTTTCTAATAAAGAAATCTCATTGAAAAATGCTCTGAATTTTTCTTCATCGTAAAATCTAACAATTTCCGAAAATGGTGACACAAGCGAATTCGGAATAATATTTTTGATAGCGGTTTTTAATTCATCTTGCGTAAGCCATTTATCTTTATTTTCATCAGACAAGAGCGTTTCGAGCCCAAAAGTTTGCACGCCAATTTGTTTTAAACGCAAGGAAAGTTCTTGAAATACATTGAAATTATCAAGCATAATAAAACGTACAGCATAGCGGTTTTTCAAAATATTGCTTGTTGTTCTATCGTTTTCTATTTCAGTAATCAAACTATTAATAGAAGAAAACACTTTTATTTTTTCGGTAGCTGTCATAAATTATAAGCTTTCATTAATTATATCTGCGGTTATTGGGTATTTTTCCAAAATTTGCAGTAAAATATACTTCAATGCAGGCGTAGGAATATTTGCCGATTTAATTTTTGCTTCAACCATTTTGATTTTCATATCGCTTGGCGGAGTTTGTGAAACAGTTCCATTCGGATTTAATGTTCCAACGACTTTCGGTTGAGCAGGTGGGGGTTGTAATTCATCTTTTGGTTTGAGTTTGGATATATAAAAGCTTTTTACTTTGTCTTTCACATCATCTTCTTTCCAAAAACCAATTTCGGGTGGTAATTTTTCACTGAAATAATTGGTAATTTCCTTCCACCACGACATTTCAATTTTTACGTCATCGGTTTGATTTACAAAGTTTATAAATCCTTCCTCAAATGCATTTGAAGTTGCTAACAATAATTTTATATCAACTTCTTTTTGCTTAATAGAATTGAGTAAATGTTTTATTTGTTCGGGTTGTGATTCGTCTTTGTGAATGAGTTCCACAAGTTTATTAAGCAGTTGTTTTATTTCATCTGATTGATTCCCAAAGTATTTTAAACTCCACAAAGGATATTTTGATTTCTTAGTGCAATATTCTTGAATACCCCAACGCACATTTTTTATACTTGTCAATTCGGGAACGCCCGGAATTTTTGTTAAATCAAAAATATCTACAAGTTTGTCTTTTAACTCTTTTTCTTCTTTTGAACCAAAACGAACCGTAAGCTTATTGCTGTTTTCATTTTTAAAAAATTCAACAACTTTATCTCGCAAAATATCAGCCGTTAATGGCGTCCCGACCGTTGCTTCGTAAAGTTCGTTTTGATATTTTCGTAACGCAAAAGACAAGAGCGCTACATTTGGAATGTTTGAATACAAGCCAAACGGCACATCGGCAAGTGCTCGCAAAATCTGTCCGAGATTAAATGTTGAACTATATGTTTTTCTGGCTTTTGCCAAAAGTTTATCTACTTCTTTTTGTACAAGTATAAGCGGGTGGTTTTTCGCAAATGCAGTGGTTTTTATTTCTAAATTTTGTTCTACAATATAATCATCATCGTCTTTGAAAAGGAATTTTGCAGGCATATATTGAGAACTCGAAAATCTGCTTTCGGCGTCATCTCTATCTTTTGCAAGCAACATCGCTTCGGCTGATTTTGAGGAACTCTGCGGTTTGTAGAATGTTTCTCGCTGTTTGCGATATTCAATTAAACTTTCATAACCACAGGTAAATATTTTATAGCCAATATTTTGATTAATATATTGAGCAACACTGCTAACAGTTCCAATATTGTTTTCTGTTCTGAAATACAGATTGTAATTTCCAGCATTTAAACGGTTAAGCCAATTTGTTACTATTTGATTTGCTTTTTTTTGATTGTCAAGCGCTTGTTCGTTTGAGTTGTGGTTTTTTGCAACTTCTTGTGTAGCAACATAATCAATAAATCTGTTCCTTTGAATACCGTCTGCATCTAATGTTTCAGAGAAAACTATAAAAATTACATCTTGAAATTTATTTTCAGAAAGTAATTTTTGTATCATACTTTGTATTGATTGTTTTTCATTCTCGTTCATCGCCAAAAATAGGGCAATATGTAAAGAATACGATTCTTTAAACCCTCGTTCTAATTGGCTCACAATATGATACTCATCGGAATAAAACTGCAAATAACATAATTCACCATAACGGACTAATATCTTTTCAGAGAATTTTTCAGCAATTTTTTGTTTGTTATTTGGGTCATAATCCAATATCTTAATTGCGTTTGAAAAATTGGATTCTGCGTTTCGTTTTCTTTCGTTTATTTCATTGGCAGGCAGTGAAGAAAACGCAATTAAAAAATTATCCGAAGGGTCTTTGGTTACAATTTGCTCTTTGTCGAAATAGTTTAAAATATTATCTAATTCACTTTCAAAGTCCTCATTATAAAATAGATATTTTATATTTTTACTTGAAGGTAAAACCTGCTCCTTTTCAAAAGTATTCCGTAGTGCATTCAATAGCAAAATACCTTTAAATACTTTTTCATACGGCAAACCTTCATCTGTTACTTTTTTCTTATATGTATGGTATGTTTCAATAACTACGCCGTATTTAATAGAATCACCGTTAAATATTTCATAAAAGAAATCCCATAGACAATCAGCGGTTAGTAAACGTTTGTAATTGTAAGCATTTTCATCTTTCAAAAAATGCAAAAATCCTTTTTCTCTGTCATACATAAAATTGAAAACACTGCGGTTCGCAGAGCCGATATGGTCGGACAAAGACGAACACAGAAAAGCGGTATAAGGGTGCAATGGAAACAGGTTTTTAATATCTTCTATTGATTGTTGAAAATCGTTGTTGGTAAGGTAGAAAAGCAGGTTCCCAAAATTTTCCATTCTGTTATGTCTGCAAATATTATAATTATTTTCATCTAACTTTTTAATTGTTGCAGCCATAATATGGTAAGTAGTAATTGCCTCCATTTTGTATTGAATAATATGAAAACGGTCGTTCATTTTCCGTACATCATCACCACGCTCGCCGTAGGCAGTAGAAGGGCGATGGCTAATTAAATACAAGTAAATATTTTGGTTTTCTGAAAGTTCGGCTATTTTTTGCAAAGTATTGATAAGTCCACTTTGAATGGTATCCATAACAGAAGTAAATTCGTCCCAAAAAATCAGTAATCCGTCAGCAATTTTTTTATTACGAATTTCTTTTTCTACTTCCGAAAGCCATTTTGTAACGTCGCCTGTTGAAAGTTGAACGCTGTATTTTGCCAAAGTTTCTTCCAAAGCCAAGTACAATTCAATATCCGACACTTTGAGTTTTTTTACAATCTCGTCTTTGTTACTTGCGATAATGCGAAGTTCGGGTATGTCGCTAATAATCTTTTCAATATCAAGCACTTGATTTGTTTCAAGCAGTTTAACAGCACGTTCAAAATCGGAATTAACGCTGATTTGGTGTCCCGCTTTTCGCAATGTTTCTTTTACGGTACGTTCCAAAGTCAAAGAAAAAGTATGGGGATTATATGCACCCTCCACACCACTCAAAACAATAGGGAAATAGCGTTTGTCGTTTCGCAAATTTAAAAGACGACTTTTTAGGTTTGGATTTTCAATTCTTTCATCAATATAATTATTGATTTCGGAACAATTATCGCAGAGTAAGTGTTTTACAACTGCTCCTGCGTGGCTTTTGCCTGTTCCGAATGTTCCCTGTACCCAAATACTTTTACGGTTTGAAGGGATATTGCTCGAAACAGCATCAAGCGTTTTTTCAAGCAAAGCCGTGAATTGACTTGTTGGAATAAATTGTTTCCAATAATCTGTTGCCTCGTTTTGAAGATTAAAAACAGGGTGGAAATAATCCTGTAAAGTAATAAAATCTGAATATTTCATATTTCCCGTGATTTACATTAGTATTGTTAAAATATCCATCGCTGTCAAATCTTCCCGCAGGTTGATATTGTCTAATCCCATATTGAGGTCGGCGTTCAACACGCGGTTTTTGTCTTCTTTGAGCGTTCGCAAAGCGGTTTCAAAACGTTCCCGCGATACGCCAAACTGTCGATAAATACCTTCGGTCTGCTTGTTGTCGTAGAACTCCGAAACGGTTAGGGCGTAGCGTTTTTTGCTTTCTGCATAACGATAGAGAGAATAAGCAACGCCTACAGGAGAAATGTCATTGTGGGGTTGTTTGATTACTATAGTTTTCTTGTTCTCTACTTCGTGTTTACCCAACAACAAAGTATTTCCCAAAGGTCCCTCTTTAAAAGTATTCAAAAGTGCTTCTAACGCATTATGCAAAGTGCGCTCTTTGTATTGCGGAAAACTGTTGTGCAAAAGTACTTCCTGTTCTGCCTTTTGAAAGCGAGTATTCCAATCAACATTTTCAACATACCATTGAGCAATAGTTGAATTATAAGAAAGGTTAACCCATATTATCTCCCAAACAAGATTTTCTTTTGAAAAATAATTGTCTGCCAAAATTTTGCCAGTTTTACTTATTTTTTTGTCATCGCGATTCAAAATTTCGGCTTCTCGCAACCAACAAGTAAATGGCGGAATTTGCTTTGTCGGATTCAATCCGTGATTGCTTTCAAAAAAACCTTCTGTATTGTCGAAAAATTTATCTAACCACATTTTACGAAGACCGAAACCTGCGTAACGGTCGATACTTACTGATTTACCCATATTTTTCCCTCCTTCGGGTGTATTTATTGATTTAGCGGCTATACAGCCTTTTTCTGTAAAATCTAAACATTTACGACAGTGAATACATTTTTTATTATCAATAGAAACTAATGGTGCTACAGACAAAGCACCTGTCGGACATTCAACTTCACAAATCTCGCAGTGAACACAATAGGTCGTTTTATATAAAACTCGTTTCAAATGATTTTGGAAAAGAATTTCGTTGCCAATTCCCTCAAAAGCAATCGTTAAATTGTTTTTTTCTTTATTGCCTACAACTTTGAAATGAAAAATCGATTTGTTGTATCTGATTTCGCCTGAAATTGTATTTTTTTCCTGAGGTTGAATTTGTAATTTTCCAATCGTAATAAGCCATTGAAATAAATCCTCTTTTGGTGCGGTTAATACTGCAACGAAATCAGGATTTGTAGAAATAATATCTACACGAGATTGTTCTTCCGAAACGGTTTTACCACCTGCCCGAAGTTTCCAATTTCCATCTTTCAAATAAACTTCTTTATCCTTTATATCTACCAATGAGTTTGATATTTGTTCTACAAATTTATTGATATTTTTAGGATAACTTTTTTCTACAATATGCTCTGACCAAGGTGTTGAATATGGACAAATTGAACAACCAACACGACTTAATCCTTTTCTATATCCCTCGTTTATTGGTAGTTGTCTCATAAACAGATATAAATATATTTCGGTGGCGTTCCATTCAAATATAGGTCGGGCATTAACGACATTATTATGTTTTACGCCTTTGCCGAGTCTATCATATAATGCTCTGCGATTGCTTTCTTCTGCTCTTACTCCTTCAAAAACCAATACATTGGGCTGCTTGCCTGTGCCGTGAATTTCTTTGAGAAGACGATACAGCGGCGCGGTTTTCATCACACCGCAACACCAACGGTGCATCCTGCTCGGTGACCCCATTTTATCCCAATAGTACAACACATCTTGGTGGTTTTTAGAAAGATAAAATTGCAAGTCGGGATATTGTTCTTGATAATACTTTTTGGTTTGCTCGTACATTTCCAAAGAAGGCGGAATTTCATAACCTGTATCGGAATAAATTACTGAAAAATCATTAGAAGGAATAACACGCGATACCAAATCTAAAACAACCTGACTGTCTTTCCCACCTGAAAAAGAAGCAATAAACATCTCTATTTTAGTGTTTAAAATGATTTGTTTTCCTTGTTTATCTGCTTCTGATAAAGGCATAATATCGAAACTGTCGCAATCTTCCTTTACAACGGTATATTTTTCTTTGGTTTTCTTTTCCTGTGTTTCTGCTAAAATATGGAAATCAACCACTTCATTTACAGTTTCTTGTGCTGCATTCGGGCGATAACGGCGGTAAATGGTATTTATAAACTCCAATGCTTCGTGTTCGAGTAAAAACATTGTGGTTTCGTTTTTCTTGCAAAGCAGGTCAATGTTTATAGGTTGTAATTTTAGTTTTTTCTCAGCATCGGTAAAAATCAGTTGAGGGTCATCATAGATATTGCCGCCTTTTGCTTCCAAAACCAATTCTCCACGATAGAAATAACGCCTATCGCAAGCCCATAAAAGTGGCTCTTTGGATTTAGGGTATTCCCAAAATTTATTCAATCCGAGCAAATCCAATTCTTCAAAAAACACAGGACGCGGCGACACGTTCAACGCTTCTTCAGTTGAACGCATCGTGAGTATTACTCCATTATTATCTTTATCCCACTTAATTTTGAACATAGATTAAAGTTTAGCAGGAATACGGTCTAAAAAAATATTCACTTCAGAATGAGCAATGCCGTAAATATCAAGCAATTTTTTACAGGAAACACACATTTGATTTGCCGAAAAATTAGATTCCACAAATAAACCATTTGCAATTTCCAATGCTCTTAAGTATATATCAGGATTTTTTGAAAACAACGGTTTTTTAGTTAAATCTTTTACAATGAATTCATTTATCGGGGTAGAATTTTCATTGTAAAGTATTTCTGCTAACTCTTTGAGCAGCATAGCCCAATTATTTATAACATATTTTTGACTTCTAAATTCAAATAAACAAGGTCTGCAATGTGAGAAATCATTATCAATGCTATAAACTTTTTCGGGCTGATTGTTAATTTGATACTTCGGTCCACGATTAGGTTCTTCTGTGTTTTTCTGTACAATTTTTTGCTGTGCTTTTGCCAAAAAATCAGTAATCTCTCTTTCGAGTAATGCTTTTTTTGCTTCCTCGTTCCATTCGTTAAAACTTGGAAACTCAGCACAGAGTTTTTGCAATGCTTTTTCTTTTGCTACTTCTTCGGCACTTTGAGCAAAACTTTTTTCAATAAATGTAGTTAAATTATCAACTACTCGATAAAATTTATCGCGCTGTTGTTTATATTTTTCGTCAAATACAATACCACGCTGTTGTTCAACATCGTTGTAACGGTCAATTTTAAGCCAGAATAGATCTCGCAATTCGGGTAATTGAGCATTTAATTGTTTGAGGTCGTTTATAAATTTTTCAATTGTGGAATTCATATTGATAATCTATTTGTTTATTATCTCTTGTTTAATAATTTTTAAAGCCTTATCCGCAACTGTTTTTTCATTAGTAACAGACACGGGAACTTGGTCGGCAAGCCACAAAGCGAGTAATTCTTCTTTGTCGGCTTGCAATATATTAGCAATAATTATAACTTGTTCGCCTTTGGCACGGCGTTCTCCTTTTTCAATTTTGCAATAAGTTGCGGTATCAACTTCCAATGCTGCGGCTAATTGTCGTTGTGGCATTTGCCGTTCCTCTCGTAACTGTTTTATGCGTTCTGTGAAACTCATAACTTTGAAATTATTGTCTTGACATTTTCGGCAAAGATACTGTTTTTTTTCAAAAAACATTCACTAACTTACCCTTCTTTTCTTCTTCTTTTTCTTGGGTTTTCGTAATAGCCGTTCATTTTCCGCATCAGTATTATAATCAACATTTTTGCCCGATTGGAAAATCGAAAACAAAGAACTTGTGTTATCAAAACCAAAAGTTTGATTAATTGATTTATCAATTGCTTGATTTTTCATTATATCGCTCTGTTGAGGATCATTTAATTCCTGTTCCTGCATCTTCAGTTTATCTGTAATACTGCCATTTTTCATCGTATTACAATAAACAAACGTTTCCTGCAAATCACGTTGATAACCAAAGATTTTATCAAATCCCGATTCGGCTTGTTGAAACAGGTTTTTTCGGTCGAATCCACCTTGTATTGCTCCTTTCTTTGTATCCCGATGATTAGTTATCGGACTG